>MAAB01001257.1_pt1 | contig 44432 bp, 38 predicted proteins | sample 1115991 | NCBI WGS metagenome assembly MAAB01 (sample SAMN04961124, study PRJNA320927) | seawater metagenome | isolation source: sample BD02T18 sea water enriched with oil for 18 days | place: USA:Gulf of Mexico | collected 2013-07-27 | reverse complement strand
CGAGTTTGATTTTGCCTTATGGCTTGGAATAGCCCTTGAGCAAAACCTTATTAGCCACTTATACCAATAACACTAAACGCAAGCTAACTAAAACAATTAACTTTATTACTTTAAAGGAAAAACCGATGACAACTATAACACAACGATTTATACAGCCTTACCATCAAACCAGTAACATGATCAATTACTTACAACCTTTAGCATTACTTGCAGCAAGGTTATATGTAGCCTGGATATTTTTTTCCGCTGGTTTAACAAAATTAAGAGATTGGGATAGCACGTTATTTTTATTTGAAGAAGAGTACAGTGTTCCATTTATTCCTTTTGAACTAGCCGCGTATTTAGGTACTGCAGGAGAATTAATATTGCCCATTATATTAGTGCTCGGATTGGCAAGCCGCTTTGGCGCTTTAGGTTTAAGCATTGTAAATATAGTAGCTGTTGTTAGTTTAGCGGAAATTGCACCCGCGGCACTTTATGCACATATTATTTGGGGGTTATTATTACTGCAAGTACTACTATTTGGTGCAGGTAAGCTATCGTTAGACGCTTTGCTAAAAACCAAACTAACGCAAAACAGTAAACAGTAAACAGAAAAAGCGACAACTTTTGATAGCAACTAAACTAATGTACTACTGACTTGGAAAAAAGATGGATAACAACCACCCCTGATACGATTAATGTCATACCAATAATGGCTGGCGTGTCGGGGGTTTGATCGTAAAGCGCAATACCGGCAATAGTGACAAAAACGATGCCAACTCCAGACCAAATGGCATAAGTAATGCCTATGGGAAGGGTTCTTAAAACCAACATCATAAAGTAAAAAGAGCTTAAATACCCCACAACAACGATAGCACTAGGTAGCAGCTTAGTAAATTCTTCTGCTGACTTAAGCGCACTTGTCGCAATAACTTCCGTTGTTATCGCTAGCAACAAATACCAGTACGTGCTCATTGATTCTTATTACGTTCAGCAACTTCTGCTTGCCATTCAAACATATTCATTTCAATTAGCACAAAAGCGACTATCCATAAAAAGGCATCCCAAAACTCAAGGAAATTACCGGTTACGCCCCAATAAACCGCAGCAATAAATAATACGCTATATACGATAGCTTTGACAAAAAGGTGGTACTTTTGCCACAGTTTGCTAGAAATATTACCTAATTGGGTGTGAACATCTATTTCTAACATTAATACTACTGACACCCAGGCTGTGGCATTAATAACATCAACCCAAGCTAAACCAACAACGTCTTTTAAGGTGTTTGCATCCGTAATTACCTTGTACCCGCTATGACTAAAAAACTCTGTGTTTGCCGCAGAGATAGTGCGGCAGGTATCACTGGTGAATTCATTGTAAACATTTAATGTTTCCATAAATTTCCATTCTTTAGCTAAAGAACATAAATCAGAAACTTGATGTGGTGCAAATTGACCAATTAAACCAACTTTGGTCATATAACCATAAAGAGAATAAAGAATAAAAATATAACAAAATGCACGAATACCATGAAGACTCCACTTAGTAGCACCGACAAGTTTGTCATCATCAATGACACTTGTTTCTAATTCAAACAGTAACAATAAGACTAACCAAGCGCCTGTATCGATTGTAGAAGAAAAGGCTTCAACAATATTATCTAAGGTAATACCTGAGGCAAAAACCACCTTACTCGCTAACCATTCTTCTTTGAAAAAGAGATAAACATTTATCGCCAGTAAAGTGTACACAAGGTATTTAAACCCTTGATATCCCCACGAGTGAAAATGTCTCATAAAACTTTGCTTTAACGATGTTGTGTTAGTTTGTTTCATTTGCACTTCCGTCATAATGGTTTCTTCTATTAGCAATTTTATTGTTGTCTGACAAATAATAAAGCCACTGCAAAGAGTGGCTTTATGTTAATTATACTAGGTTATAAAACGCTGCGGTTTCATCAAGTGTTTTTTTAGCTTTTTCAATCAGCTCATCAACCTCTTCATGACTAATAATCAATGGCGGTGAAATAATCATAGTATCACCACAAGGTCGCATGATTAATCCATTTGCCATAGAGTAATCACGACAAACACCACCCGCTTTGCACTCTGGTGCAATTCGCTCTTTGCTAGTTTTATCTTTAACCAATTCAAGCCCTGCTACCATGCCCAAACCGCGCGTTTCACCGACAATAGGATGAGACGCTAGCTCTTGCCAGCGCTTTTGCAAATAAGGTGAAATATCATTTTTGACTCGATCAACGATACCTTCAGCTTCTATTAATTCAATATTCTTCAGCGCTACTGCTGCGGCAACAGGATGCCCTGAATAAGTGAAACCATGGTTAAAATCGCCGCCCTTTTCAATTAAAGTATCGGCAACTCTATCTCCAACAATAACGCCACCAATAGGTAGATAACCTGAAGATAAACCTTTGGCGATTGGCATTAAATCAGGTTTTAGATCGTAATGTTGGCTAGCAAACCATTCACCAGTACGACCAAAGCCAGAAATAACTTCATCAACCACTAATAAAATATCGTACTTAGCCAAAATACGCTTAATTTCAGGCCAATAAGTACTTGGTGGAATAATAACGCCACCCGCCCCTTGGAAAGGTTCAGCTATAAACGCCGCTATGTTTTCTTCACCTAATTCTATAATTTTAGCCTCTAAAGATTGCGCGGCTTTAATACCAAACTCTTCTTGGCTGAGATCACCACCTTCCTTAAAGTAATATGGCTGTTCAATATGTTCAACACCTGCAATGGGTAAATCACCCTGCTCGTGCATATAGCCCATACCACCTAAGCTAGCACCGACAACAGTAGAGCCATGATAAGCATTTTCACGACTGATGAAAGTTTTTTTCGTTGGTTTGCCTTCTAGATCCCAAAAACGACGCACCATACGAAAAACAGTATCATTTGCCTCTGAACCAGAGCCTGTAAAAAACACTTTATTCATGTGTGCTGGTGCAAGCGAGGTGATTTTCTCTGCTAACTTAGCAGCTGGCGCATGAGTGGTTTTAAAAAATAAATTATAATAAGGCAGTTCTTTCATTTGCGCCGTAGCAACATCAACTAATTCTTGTCGGCCATAACCTAAATTAACACACCAAAGCCCAGCCATGGCGTCAAGTAATTTATTACCTTGCTCGTCATAAATATAAACCCCTTCTGCCCGTGTGATAACGCGTGAACCTTGCTCGGCTAACTCTTTATTATCACTAAATGGTGTGAAGTGATGGTTAATATCTTTTTGTTGTAATTCGCTGTACATGACAGATCTCCCAATTATTGATTTTACTTAATAGTTACTTATTACAACTCGTAACTATTACTTACTCGCTACTCGAAATTGTAGTTTTTATACCGTTGTTAATAAAAATCGGCGTTCCCAAGCCGATATTTCTTTTTTGTAATGATCACAATCTGCTTGGCGAGTGGCGGTAAATCCGCGCACAAATTCTTCGCCCAAGTATTTTTTCATGGTGTCACTGTTAGCCATCATTTCGATCGCCAACTCAATATTCAATGGTAAATTTTTCGACAACTCACCATTTGCCCTTGAAGTCGTTTCAGCACTTGGTGAAACTTTTTCCATCATACCGATATAACCACAAAGTAACGTTGCTGCTATGGCTAAATACGGATTGCTATCAGCACCAGCGATCCTATTTTCAACTCGCGTTGCTTGTTTTGGCGCATTGGGTACTCGTAAACCTACCGTTCTATTTTCAACGCCCCAAAGAAGATTTACTGGCACTGACTCACCCGTTGAAAAACGACGATAAGAATTAACGTTAGGTGCAAGCATTGGCATGACTTGTGGTGTGAATTTTTGTAAACCACCTAAATAGTATTTAAATAAGTCACTAAAACCATCACTAGAGTCAGCAGCAAAAATATTTTCGCCACTTTCAAAATCAACCACACTTTGATGAACATGCATAGCACTGCCCGGTTCACCACTAATGGGCTTAGCCATAAAGGTTGCTGTAATGCCATGCTTTGCTGCCGCGGCTTTCACCGTACGTTTAAAGACGAAGACTTGATCGGCTAGCTTTAAAGGATCGCCATGGTTAAAGTTAAATTCAAATTGTCCTCGGCCTTCTTCATGTACCACTACATCAAGTCCTAAACCTTGCTTATGACCCCAAGCATAAATATCTTTCATTAAAGGATCGAACTCGCTAATGGCATCTAAACTAAAAGATTGTCTGCCAGCTTCAATGCGGCCAGATTTTCCTGCTGGCACCTGTAAATCTTGATTTTCGTCAGCACAAGTTTTCGTTAAATACAGTTCCATTTCAGGTGCAACTACTGCTTGCCAGCCTTGTTGATGATACAAATCAATCACTTTTTTAAGTACGTTACGCGGCGAGAATGCTACGTCTTTATCGCTAGGTGTATAGCTGTCATGAATGATCATTGCCGTAGCTTCATCTTCCCAAGGTAATACATAGCAAGCTGTGGCATCTGGTTTTAATATCATATCTACATCTCTGGGATCTGATAATGACCACAGCACATCACCTGCGGCATAACCACCAACAACCGACTGCAATAAAATAGTCTCAGCTAGGCGACAACCCTGCTCATTAATGAACATTTCGACAGGCAGAACCTTTCCTCTAGGAACACCAGTATGATCACTAACTACGCACTGAACTTGCTTAACATTATTTTTTTCTAGCCAGTCCTTTATTTTATTCATAGTTTCACCCGATGATTTACTCATGATCTTCTCTCGTTATTTTTGTCAATTGTTTAGCCGTGCATGCTTGACCAAACGCATGAAACAGTTGTGCACTTTGTTGGTTTTCTTCTACTCGCCACTCAGGGTGCCACTGCACAGCCATAGCAAACGACTCACTCATGGTTACTGAAAAAGCCTCAACTAACCCATCTTCAGCTATTGCCTCTATGGTTAAACTTTCAGCCAAACGATCAACGCCTTGTGTATGTAGTGAGTTCACTTCAATAGATACTTTATTAACAATATCTGCTAACTTACCATCAGCAATAACATTAACATGATGACTAGCACTGTATTGCTGATCGAGCGTTAATGCTTTGTTCTCTCTGTGTTCAAAATAATGACCATTTTCATGTAATTTTTGATGTAAGCTACCACCAAAGGCAACATTCATTTCTTGAAAACCTCGGCAAATACCTAATACAGGAATACCTTGATTAACGGCCCTTACAATTAAGGGCAGGCTAGTATTATCTCTAGCAATATCAAGTTTAGTGTCGGCTTCTGCCGCTTCATCTTGGTAATGTAAGGGATCAACCATGGAATAACCCCCCGTCAGTAAAATACCATCAAGCATTGTCAGCAATTGATCCATGCTTGATTCATCCGCCATTGCTGGAATTAATATAGGTAGGCAATGGCTAGAATCGCTAATGGCCTTAATGTACTTTTCACCCGCAATATGAAAAGGGTGAGGACCAATAACTTCTCTATCACAAATAATACCGACAACCGGTAAATGTGCCTGTGTCATAAAATTACCATTTTTTATTAAATAACGTTAAGTGTTCGATTTAACAAACAGTAACATATTAAAATATTGAACGTCGAGATAAATTTTGCATTCCAAATCAAAACATCAACTAAACCATTAAAATAAAAGAATAAAAAAAAACAAAACAAAACAAATAAAAATAATAAACAGAAAAAATAGGCTTTTGAATACAAAACAATCTAGCAAAAATCAAATCAATACAATGTAAAAAACACATTATTGATTGAAATATTTTACAAATATAAAAATGAGAATATATGAATTGTTACTTGGCTTTAATCATCGTTAATCATGCCAATCATTCTTTACTGCGTAGGTGACTTTATCTTAAAGCCATCTACCGCAACCATATGACAGCTAATTGAACCTTCTTTATCGCAAACCATAAGTACTTAGATAAAGAATGGCTCAATCTGTGTTTTCACCCAACCAAGTAGAGAAGTAATGGAGCTGCAACGAGATTACACATATCCCGATACACTCATCACATTTTTACTGTAAAAGTCCTTTGCTATGGGCAAAACCTAAAGTTTCATCAAGAGCGTTGGCGAGTATATCAATCATTTCATCAATTTGTTTTTCGGTAACGATTAACGGAGGACAAAAAGCAAGAGAAGAGCCTGCCATAGCTCGCGTTATCATTCCTAATCGCTGACAGGATTGCATGGCAAAATCACCAACAATAGGGCCTGTAAATGCTTTACCAGTAGTTTTATTAGCCACTAACTCAACTGCAGCAATCATACCTTTACCTCGAACCTCGCCAACTAATGGATGATCTAAAAATTCTCGAAGCCTTTTTTGCATATAGAAGCCAATGCTTGCTGCATGACCAAAAATATCATCTCGTTGGTATATCTCCAGTGTTTTTAATGCAACGGCGCAAGCAACAGGGTGACCAGAATAAGTAAACCCGTGCCCAAATACACCTAACTTTTTACTTGGTTCAATCAACGCTTGATAGATATCATTACTCACTAACGATGCACTAATTGGCATGTAGGCCGAAGACAATTGTTTTGCCAGGGTCATCATATCTGGCTTTTCAATTCCCATTGTAGTGCAACCAAAATCCTGTCCTGTTCGACCAAACGCAGTTATAACTTCGTCAGCCCAAAACAAGATATTGTATTTTTTAAGAATTGCCTGCACCTTTTCATAATATCCTTTTGGTGGAACTATAACGCCACTAGCTCCCGTTATTGGCTCAGCAATAAACGCAGCGATAGTATCCGGCCCCTCACGAAGAATAAGTGCCTCTAAATTATCAATAATACGGTTAACATACTCCTCTTCACTTTCATCTGAATTTGCCCCTCGATAATAATGTGGCGCGTCAGTACGTAAAACTCCCAAAGCATCAAAAGGTAAATCAAAATGTGTGTGGTTAATTGGTAATCCAGTTAAAGATGCCGAGGCTATCGTCACACCGTGATATGAACGTTCACGTGCAATTATTTTAAATTTTTGCGGTTGGCCAATAGCATTAAAGTAATAACGCAATAATTTAATGAGAGTATCGTTTGCATCACTCCCTGAATTGCCAAAAAAAACATGTGCATTATCTACAGGCGCCATAGCGGTTAAGTGCTCAGCTAGATCGATGCCAATCTGGTGAGTTTTTCCGCCAAACATATGAGAATATGCGAGCTTACTCATTTGTTCAGTAGCCGTTTCAATGAGCTCCCTATTATTGTAACCAAGCGATGTGCACCACAAGCCGGCCATAGCCTCTAAATATTTTTTGCCATGACTATCGTAAACGTAAGCACCTTCGCCACGCTCGATTACAAATGTACTATTCAAACTAAGGTTTGATGTGGGGTAAATAATTTTGCTCATAACATACTCAATATAATAAAAAGTTTAAATAAAAGGGATTGTGCTTTTCAATTAAACAAATGATACGGAGCTGTTTATTTCTGTAATATAATTATATCCCCTTGCTTACATTTGAATATTCAAATATAAATAGAGGTAAAGTTACCTAAGAGACAAAGAGATGGGTAGAAAAAAAGCAGCGATATCGGGACAATTAACTGATATCGATTTACGACTATTAAAAGTATTTAAGTCTGTTGTTGACGCTGGTGGGTATACCGCTGCCGAAATAACGTTAAACCTCGCAAATTCAACTATTTCAAACTATATTTCTGATCTTGAAAAACGATTAGATATGCGTTTATGTGAGCGAGGGAGAGGTGGATTTAAACTGACAGAACATGGCTGCGTTGTGTATCAAGCTACACTAGACTTACTCAATTCTGTAGAACAATTTCGTACTAAAATCAATCAATCACACAACCGAATATTTGGTCATTTACACCTTGGATTTGCTGAACATATGTTAGGTGTGCATAGCGCCTATGTGGCCAATGCTATTCAAAAGTTTACTGCTCAAGCACCCGATGTACATGTGCAAATTAGCACAATGAGTTCAGATGAAGTAACAACGGCGGTGTTGGATAAAAAAGTTGATATTGGTATTACCGTTTTATCTCAAAATTATACAGAGCTTGAAGCTCAAGCACTTTTTAATGAAGAGATGTTGCTATACTGCGGGGCTGCTCACCCCCTCTATTTGAAAGATAATACCAAAATCACGAAAGCTGAACTTGAAAAATATAACTTTGTCGAATCACCAAGATTAATGTTAGGCCGTGAACCTCATCCTGATATGAAACTTTGGAATAAACATGCAAAAGCGCATCATCAAGAAGCTAGAGCAATATTAATATTAAGTGGCTCGTACCTAGGAATACTTCCCAAACAGTTAGTAAACAAATGGGGGTTCAAAAACAAACTGAGACCTTTATTTATTGACTCCTATGGTTACCAAAATGCATTTAAAGCAATTCGTAGAAAAAAGCACGGCAATGAGCTCATTACCAATATATTTTATCAATGTTTGCTTGATGCTGACCCCCAATAAAAATCCTCCTATTACAAAAAGAGAGATGATCCAACATATTGATCAAGTCATAGCTGAGGTCAGTTCGTTGATAAAGATATTAACTACCGCGTTAGCTTGTGCTCCGTTTTTGATAATCAGTGAGTTTTCAGCGCGGTAGTTGAACTTTGCTGGTAAGAGGCGACGTAGCTTATATTTAACGGCTTTAGCCGCAGCATAATAGTCTGGCAAAAAACCGAGATACTTACCCGACAGGATTAATAATAAACAGCCTTCCATATGATCTGCCTTTGCCTGATTACCAAACATGCTAATCAGGTCGTAGGTTGATGGTTGAACTTTGTAACTCGATGCCGCGAGCTCATAACGTGTAATCACCTCTTCAGTGATACTTTCTTCTGGATAGTCAAAAAGAGGGTGCGATGGGCCACAAAAAAGAAAGCTATGGTGCTCAAAAATAGGCTTGTATTCAAGACCACTACGCTTTATGTGTACAGTATTTATGCCTAAATCAGCCTTGCCATTAAGGATCTCGAAATCAACTTCATTAGGTGCTCTCGTAACAATCTGTAGATCTACGCGAGGCGCAACTTCTCTAAACCGTGCTATGACTGGAGCAAGATCGAAGCATACCTCGCTCATTTCTAACCAGTCGTCTGGAAGCGCTATTTTAAGCCTCCCTGTTAACTGTGACTCAATAGCGTTGATTTGGTTGCGATAGCCATCGAGGTAATCCAACATCTCTTTTGTCGCGTGATATACTTGCTCACCTTGAGGCGTGAGAGAAAAATCGGAGCGACCCCGACTACGTCGACATAACCTCATACCCAGTCGAGCTTCCAGATTTGAAATATGAAGACTGATCGTTGATCGGTTTATGTTCAGTTCAATTTCAGCTGCTGCAAAACCTCCCGATTGAGTAACACCGATAAAAATTCGTAGCAATCGTAGATCAATATCACTCAACTTCCCTTTTAGTGTTGAAGTATTCATAAAGCCTCCTGAGTCGCATCCATCAAAAATATAGCAAAACCAATTATAGACTCTTATAGAATGAAACCTATAGATTATTAAGCGACAATTATACAACTATCCATATGATAAATAATAAATTAATCATAACATTAACATTTATCAACTTTTAGTTTTAAAACAATATATTTTTTGACTATTTTTAAGTAGGCACAATAGCAACTTGTATAGGTGACGCTATTTTCGAAGTGCTGCGAGAAATTATTCCCACACTAGTAGATTAATTTTCAGAGGATCAAACTAAATGACACATCAACTAACTGACATAATGACCGCGGCGCGAAGTGCCCAATCTATTTTCGAAGGATTTTCACAGGCTCAAGTAGATGCCTGTGTACGAGCCGTCGGTAAAGTGGTTTTTGATAATGCGGAGACTCTCGCAGTTGATGCTGTTGAAGAAACAGGCATGGGTAACGTCCATGATAAATTCTTGAAAAATCAAGGTAAATCACGTAATGTCTGGAACTACCTCAAGAATAAAAAATCAATCGGTGTTATTGAAACCAAGAACGAAGAAGGCATCATTACCGTTGCGAAGCCGGTAGGCGTAGTTGGAGCCGTTACTCCCACCACTAGCCCAACGATGACAATATTGTGCAACGTGATGTTTGCACTTAAAGGAGGAAACGCTATCATCATTGCACCTCACCCGCGAGCAAAAGACATTAGTGCTAAAACGGTGGATCTGATAAACGATGAACTCAATAAACTGGGTGCACCGAAAAATCTATTGCAGATTATACGCGAACCATCTATGGATCTGACTAATGAGCTGATGTCAGTTGTCGATGTACTCGTAGCCACTGGCGGACCAGCAATGGTTAAAGCGGCCTATTCTGGTGGCAAACCCTCGTTTGGTGTCGGAGCTGGTAACGTTCAGACCATTATTGATCAAGGCGTTGATTATACTGCAGCTGCGAGCAAAATTATTGCTGGTCGTATATTTGATAACGGTATTATTTGTTCAGGTGATCAAAGTATCATTGCACCCGCTCAGGATTTTAATCAAGTCATTGAGGCTTTCAAATCACAAGGTGCTTATTATGTTGATGATATAACACTTGCGAATCAATTTCGTGAGGCTTTATTTGAAAATGGTTACATGAGGCCAGAGGTCATCGGGCAAAGTGTACAAACTATCGCAAAACTTGTGGGTATCGAATTACCACAGGAAACAAAGGTGATAGTGATTAAATCTAATGGAAGCGCTGATGACATTCTGCGTAGTGAAAAGATGTGTCCGGTATTGAGCGCCTTTTCCTATGAAACATTGGATGATGCCATTGCGACTGCTTCGGCCAACTTGGAAGTCAGAGGTAAAGGACATACTTGTGTGATTCATTCGGATAATCAAGCGACTATTGAAAAGATCAGTCTCGAATTGCCTGTGAGTCGAATTGCGATTAACGAACCAGGATCTTTATCGGTCGGTGGAGCTTTGCATAATGGCTTTGTACCTACAGGTACATTAGGGTGCGGTTCATGGGGTAATAATTCAATTTCTGAAAATTTTAGTTTCAAGCATATGATTAACACGCAACGCATTGGTTTTACTATGCAAGGAAAAGCAATTCCGACAGATGAAGAAATATGGACATAGAGTAGACTAAGCTTGATATCAACCGCACTGATTCAACATAAAATTATATAAAATATCTTGAAGATCAAACCATTACACGTACATCAAATATCTTAAAGTGTAATTCCTCGCTGCTTGCAGCGAGGTTATTCAATACCTGAAAAGAGTCAACCTGAAAGACTCAAGTCAGGTAAAAGCAAAAACCTTATATTTAATAAAGAGAACTAAGATCTTTCTAGTATTTCACGCTGTTCAGCTACTTCAATGCGTATGTCGAAATCACGAGGCCAGTTAGTATTGTCATAATTAAACTCTGTTAATTCTACCGATTTATTTTCTTTTAAAGTTACGCTTTTCTCTTCCATTTTGCTCTCTCTTTTGGTCAATTTATAGTGTTAACTGTTTATGAATCTAAATCTTACTGTAATATTATTACGTCATTCCTTGTGATTACACAAGTTATTTTCTAAAAAACACTTATTTTGTTGTTTTATTACCACCCAAGAATGGATAAAAATAGATTTACGTCAATGAGCTCAAAAGCGCTTTATTTTTGTTCCCCCTTCCCTTTTAGTCACTCACCTTGGCTGTAGTAAAATACAACAAGGAGCAATGATAATTGGTAGTTTTATAAATGAAGAAGACGGTTGTATTATCTACAAAGGTCTTGTAATGGCAAAATTTAACCCAAAAATGCGTTCATTATTTGCTGTTGATGATGATGATGTTGATGATGTTGATCACAGTGTAATAAATGTGACGTTTTGTTGTCATTACTTGATTCGTCTCACTTTTTTGTGAGAGAACATCACAAACTAAGCTCCCTCAGTTTGTGATGTAAAGGATGCCACTTTCCATTAGCTGATATTAGTGATATTTACCTAATAGCTACATTCATTTCCTTTTTAAAAATAGGTCTATAAATTTTGAAATATGACACTGAACCTAAGGCGAACCAACCAATAACTAAAATCCATTCTTGCCATACTAGGGCAGCAGGGAAGCCTGGGAAATAAAGTAATGCTATTGCTAAGCTTGAAATCACTCCAAACCAGCCAAGAAACATTCCACCTTTTGCTTTAAAAGGTCTTTCCATTTCAGGCTCATTTCTACGTAAAAGAATAAATGATAAACAAACCAGCAAATAAGAAATCATTAAACTAAAGGAACCACCATCAACAAACCAAATTAGTGCTTTCTTTCCTAGGAAAGGAGCTACAGCGCCGAGTATACCGATAAATAAAATTGCGTAATGCGGTGTTTTGTAACGGGAGTGAACGCGGGCAAGAAATGAAGGCAACATACCGTCTTGTGCCATAGCAAAAATAGCGCGCGAGCCACCAATCATAAAACTATTCCAACTCGTTAGAATACCGGCAATGCCAGCAAGCAGAAGAAATAATCCACCATTACGACCAAAAGCTGCTTCAGCTGCGGCCATCGTAGCAAAAGATGATGCTGAACGTTCTTCTGAAGATAAAAGCATCGCTACGGCTAATTCAATTAGAATATACCAAGAGATAGCAAAAACAATTGAAACAACCAGCAGCACACCAATTTTTTTAGGTGGTAGGTTTATTTCTTCTGCGGCTTGAGGAATAACATCAAAACCCGTCATTAAAAATGGCACCATCGCCATCGTCGCAAATATGCCTCCAACACCACCTACAAACAAGGGCTCCATATTAACCGTGTTACCTTCAACACCTATGCCTAAAATTAGCATAGCACCCGCAAGAAGGATAATTCCGACCACGATCGTTTGTATAAATGCGGCAAGCTTTACACCTCGAATATTAACCCATGCAATAAGCATAGAAGTAGCCGCACCAATTAACGCCATATCTAAAAAGACATCGCTGCCGTTTATTTGATATAGTGAAAAATTTCCTAAAGCGGGGAATAGATTGCCAAGAACACTGGGTAAAGCAACGGCTTCAAAAGAACAGACGGCAACATAAACAAAAATAATCGCCCAAGTACAAACAAATGATGCGGTTCCACCCATAGCTCGTTTTGTATAAACATGTTCACCACCCACATTAGGCATTGCTGCGGTTAACTCAGCATAAACAAAACCAATAGCAAGAATAACTAAGCCAACAAGCGCTGTACCAATCATACTGCCAAGGCTGCCACCTCGCGCTAATATGTCATTTATTAATGCTACCCACGCCCAACCAACCATTGCGCCAAAGGCTAACGCCATGGTATCTAGCCACTTTAAACTACGATTTAAACCGTGTTCTGTACTCATAAAATAAACCTCATTATTATTTGATAAAAAAAGCCCTAACAAATACTGTTAGGGCGTTATCAATGAACACTAGAACTTAAAAATCACTTTTAACTGTAATGCCGTACATACGAGGAGACCCTACTTGTCCAGAAACAACTCCTGCACTGCCAGAGGTCAATATTTCTGTAAAAAACTCTTCATCGGTAGCATTTTTAATCCATGCTGAAACAGACCACCATTGACCATCAATATCCATATCAAACCCAGCTCTAAAGCCAAGTAACCCGTAGCCTTCTTGACTAATAGCTTGTAAATTATCTAAAGAGAAATATACATCATCTTGATGAACATAATCAGCTTGAACAAAGGCATTAGTATTACCATTAACCTCCCAAAAGTAGCGGGTCATTAGGTTATAAGTCAATTCAGGCGTGTTCGCTGCTTGAGCACCGGAAAAACTTAATAAACCAACTTCAGCTGAAATATCAGAATCTGTATAGCCAATACCACCACGAAGCTCTAAATTATCTGTAGGGAACCAATTGATTTCTACTTCACCACCTGAAACGTCAGCTTCACCAGCGTTAAATATGGTGTATCGACCATCAGGTAAATCAGCAAATAATTGCATGTCGGTATATTCATACAAATAAAGCGCAGCATTCACCTGTAGCGTAGAATCAAGCATCGTTGACTTAATACCTAGTTCAAATGCATCTATGTATTCTGGGTCTGTTGAAGAGTGATCACCTTCAGTAACAGCCCAAAAGCCATTCCAAACTCCTGCTTTATAACCTTGGCTGTAACTACCGTAAATCATTACATCATCACTGATATCATAATTAAGGCCTAGTTTTCCTGTCCACTCTTGTGATGTTAATTTTTCATTTTCTACAGTAATAGGTTTATCCACTGAAAAGAAAGTAATATCACCTGTAAAGTCATCATCTTTATCAGTAACTGTGGTGCCCCCATCAAAACTAACTTCATCATCAGTAAATCTGATGCCGGCAATTAAACTTAAACGCTCTGTTAACTGAGTATCCGTATGTGCATAGGCTGCGATCGATGTTGTTTCTTGTTCAAAATCAACGGTAACACTGTGATTTACACGATCTCTATAGCCATAAATATCTGTAACATGTTGAGAATCTTGATAATAAATAGCTCCCGCCATCCAATTCATTTTTCCAAACAATGGTTCAACAGAAGCAAATCTAAATTCTTGAGAAAATAACGAAACATCGTTGGTATAATTTCCATCACCAATAACTTGTGGTCCGCCATCAAAATCTTCTTCGGCCATTTTATCAAGTGACTCATAACCAGTTATCGAAGTTAAGGTGAATGAATCAAAATCGAAAGTGGCGTTGATAAGCGCACCAAAACTGTCGGCTTCAATTTTTGGCTCTTTTGAGAACTCACCAACCCGTAAATCATGGTTATCATCATGATAACCTAAGCGGTTAACACAGTTAGTATCATTAACAAAATCCATAATACTATTCGTCGCTCTGTCTAAGCAGTTATTACGATATTGTAAGCCATTCAAACCCGGTAGCTCTGGCGCAGGGCCTGTTGGATTATCTAAAGCACTACGACCAATACCAATCCAAGGCTCATTTTCAGATCTATCTCGTCCACCATGGATATTCCAATATATTTCGGCATCATCAAGTTCAAGTAAAAAACCTGCTCTAATACCAAACGTATCAGTTGCACCAAGGGTATTTCCGGTAAGTGTATTTTCAAAAGTCCCTTCATTTTGGTAAGTCCACTTGCCCGCTACACGCGTTGATAAGTTATCAGTAAGTGATCTTCCATAGGCACCTTCAGCTTCTACAACACCATAATTACCTAAAGTTAAACTAAAGTTGCCTTCAGTAACATCACTTGGGCGTTTGGTAATAAAACTCACCGCACCTGCGGTAGTATTTCGACCAAATAATGTTCCTTGAGGGCCTTTTAACACTTCAACTCGTTCAACATCAAAAACAGAAAAGCTCATCATTGAATTGGTAGGCAAAAATAATTCATCTGAATAAACGCCAACCGGCGCAACACTATTTGAAGTAAACGCCGCATTACCAATACCACGAATGGTAAATATAGGTGCAGATTTATTCAGGACGTTTTTAACGTTTAGATTAGGTGTATGTTGAGCAATATCGATAGGTTGCTCTACACCCAATGTTTCTAGCATGTCTTCACTAAAGGCGGTAACAGCAATGCCAACTTTTTGCTGATTTTGTTGACGTTTTTGTGAAGTTACTTCGATAACTTCAATTTTACCTTTTTCTTTTTTTTCAACTTTTTGAGTATCTATTGCTGTTTCTTCTGCTACAGCAGTAGAAGAAAACATAAGGGTAAATATGCTTGCTAGTAATGTCTTTTGAGTATTCAATTGGTCATTCCCCAGTTCATCGTTGTTATTTTTTGATAAAGGTTTTATTAAAAAAGCCTTATTATTTGAGAGGTCACCTTCAAGGTTGTTACCTTTAAGTAGCATGGTTAATGCTTGCTCAACGGTATACTTGCCTTGAATTGAGTTTCCCTTCTTTTTTTCAACGAGGTCATAAGGAAATAGAAAAGATATCTTAGCAATATCTGATAGTTTATTTAGAGATTCACTTAAAGGTTGAGCCTGAATATTAAATTCATATTTCTCGTTCATCTTTTTATTATCTTTCGCTTTAACATTAGATGTTGAGAAGCAAAAGCTTAATAAACTAATAACTATTAGCACCTTATTAACCTGTCTATTATTAAGATGCTTGAGAAGTGTAAATCTACTATTCAATAACGCCATTTATTTTTCTTTTACACGTAATTGGACATGATTATCATTTAATTTGTTCACGCTAATGCCGAAACCAGACTCTAATACGTAAAATAATGTATCGGTTTCACCTACCTGAAATTGTCCCCCAATACGCATTGACTTTAATTTAGGATCTAGGACGTCAATTTGCACAGTAGTATGTCGAGTGATCTCTTTAATCACTTCTTCTAAAGACTCACCAGCAAAAACAAGTTTGCCCTCTTTCCAAGAAAGAAAACGCGTTACTTCACTAGAGTCCAATTCATCAATTTCACTTATATTATCATTATGAATTGGAATACTAATGCGTTGCCCTGATGTTAAGGTACCTAGCATTTTTTTCACTTTAGTCGGGGGTTTAGTTGCAACAATGGAAGGATTTTGACTTACCACTTTTTCTTCAGTATTTTGTTGAAAGTTTTGTTCAACTTGAATTGCCTGATAATCATCAGGAATCACAACCAAAGTATTATCTACAATAGCTAACTCCACCGTACCTTCACTAACAAGCACTTCTATTGCACCTTTCACCTTATGGACAGTAAAAGCCGTACCTATGGCCCGTACTAAACGGTCATCAGCATAAACTTCAAATGGACGTGTTGCATCTTTAGCGACTTCAAAGTGTGCTTCACCTTTTATAAGGTTTATTCTGCGATAATCCTTACTGTAATCCACCGTTATTGTGGTACTACTGTTCAGCCATAATATTGAGCCATCAGGCATAACATGGCTTAAGTGTTCACCCATTTCAGTATTAAAGACAAAATCTTCTGTCTTTGTTCCTGTTGGATTAAGACTAATCATTAACCAAGTCATTACACAAACTAGAATAGACATAGCTACAACAGGTCGAAGTAATTGATTTTTTTGTTTGATACAGGTCGATAAGAATGCATATATTGCCAGTATTGGGAAAAACAATTTAGCCAGTAAAGTTGAAAACATTGATGTTTTACGCATTTCTTGAGGCAGCATTACCGACGAAAGCAGATCCATTTCGCCCCAAGAGTTCACCATATTTTCCAAACATTCTCGGTGAACATTACTGGTTGCAACCCAAGCATTTAACTGTGCTATTTGTTTTTTCGAAAGTTCAGGAGTGTCTTCAAGCAATAACACCCACTGTGCCGCTTCTTCATTAATAATGGTTTTGTTAGTAAAACCTTCTACGTTATTGTTCATAATACTCTCCCAGCTTTAATGGGCGTTTTAGATTTTTCTGTGATCGTTTTTTCATCGTGCTCATTATTGTATTGAGTTACCGCCTCATTGTAGGCGCACATCCCTTTAGTAATGTAGTTGCTAACGGTAATAGTGGAAATTTTCATACGCTTTGCAATATCTTTTGTGGAAAGACCGTAGACTTTTCTCATGACTACAGCTTGCCGACATTTATTAGGTAAACCCGCTATTGCTTCACACATTATGCCTAGTTTTTCTTGTGCTAGGACATTGTTTTCTAAATCATCTAGCTCTAATTTAGAGTCTACCAAGTCAATATCTTCAACATATTCATTCAGTTGGGTAGAAGCTTTCCTAAAATCTGAAACAATTAAGTTTTTTGCCACTCGGAACATAAAAGATTTAGGTTTCAGTACTTCATTTTCTAGTGAAGATTTATATGTACGCAGAAATGTTTCCTGACATACATCATCAACATCTTGCGAATTAACGACATAGCTAGAAATGAAATATTTAAGCGCTGACTTATAGCGTTTAAAAGCACTTAAAACACTTTCTTCCGAATTTTTTACATCTTTTTGCTGATTATTTTTTGAATTCACATTATTTCCCAAAGTGTTTTCATGCAGGTATGAAAACTAGTTAAGGCATAATTTCTATGCAAACCTTAATTAAATACAATAAAAAACAACAAATTAAAATTTATTCTCGTTGTATTTCTAGTATAAAAATATGGCATCCAATATTAAGACGTTTGAAGAAAGAAAAACTACTATAGTTATTTTAAAAAAATTACAAACTATTGTATACAGTCTGGCAAGAGGTTGTTTGGAAAACTATATGGTCGACATTATTCAAGATTGCTGTCACAAAATTGTTAAGCCTATTTTGAATAGTATGTTATTGAGCACAGTACAAACTTTTTGTTTTATTATGGCTCCTTCAGGTGTTGCTTTTAAGCAATAACTTAACGGCAATCGCCAATGTCATCAGCACAATGACGGGCTTGATCAAAGCAGTACCGTGATGAATCACTAAATTAGATCCTAAACGCGCGCCCACTACCTGTGCAGCTGCCATAGCAATGGCCAAGCCCCAGACTATATGTCCGCCCCACAAAAAAATAAACATGGATGTGGTATTAACAATTAATACTAAGGGTTTGGTAAATGCTGTCGCTTTGCGCATGTTAAAGCCCCGTAATGAGGCGAAAGCAACGGCGAAGAACGACCCCATACCCGGCCCAAAAAAACCACCATATAACCCGACACCGCCACCGATAACAGGAGCAAAAATATTCTCTGATATTTTCGGTGGTAAGTCTTCATCGGTAAGAGTCGGAGAGAGCAACATATAAAGCGCCAATAAAATTAATAAGTAGGGCATCATCAGCGATAAATAATTTGTAGATATCTGTTGCACCAAGCAAGTACCTAATACCGATCCAACAAAGGCATAACGCAATGCAGGCAATAGAGCGTGCAAATCAATATGGCCCTTGCGAAAAAAATTAATCGTTGAGGACAGCGTACCAAAAACACTTTGAAATTTATTGGTTGCTAAAGCATTAAGCGGTGGCAAGCCTGCCAACAGTAAAACGGGCAATACAATAGCGCCACCGGCTCCTGCAATGGAACTAATAAAGCCTGCAATAAATGCCACGCCGATCAAGCCGGTAAAAAGCATCAATGATAATTCGATTTTTTTGCTCCGCTATTGTGAAAGTAATTAACCACCAAATTAACTACTAATAGATTTAATTTCCAGAAAATCATCAAAACCAAACTCTCCCCATTCTCGACCGTTACCTGACTGCTTATAACCGCCAAATGGAGAGGTGTAATAATGAGAAGCCCCATTAATGCTAATCATGCCAGCACGTATTTTACCTGCAACTCGCTTGGCTCTGTTTACATCTTCTGATTGAATATAAGCCGCTAAACCATAAGGTGTATCATTGGCAATTTCAATGGCTTGTTCTTCTGTTTCGTAGGGAATCATCACCAAAACAGGGCCAAAAACTTCTTCTCTGGCAATTGCCATATTATTGTTAACACCGGTAAAGATTGTCGGTTTGATAAAGTATCCCGTTTCAAAACTCTGAGGTTTACCCACGCCGCCAGCTAACAACGTAGCACCTTCATCAATCCCTAACTGGATCATGTTTTGTACTTTGTTAAAATGATCCTCACTCACTAAAGGACCAATATGATTGCCGTGTTCTGCTGGACTACCTACTTTAACTTTAGCAACAGCAGCTTTTGCTACTTCAACAGCTTGCTGATACCGACTGGTAGGAACCAACATGCGTGTAGGCGCATTGCAAGACTGACCAGTATTACTCATACAACCTAAAACCCCCTTTTTAACCACGTTGTCAATATCTGCATCATCGAGAATAATATTCGGCGATTTGCCACCAAGCTCTTGAGCCACTCGTTTTACTGTATCTGCCGCAGATTTTGCAATGGCAATGCCTGCACGTGTCGAACCAGTAAACGATACCATATCAATGTCTGGGTGAGATGAAATAGCAGAACCAACGCCCATGCCATCACCGTGCACCATATTATAAACACCTGAAGGGTAACCCGCATCATGTACCATTTGTGAAAATAACTGTGCGGATAAAGGTGCGATTTCACTCGGTTTAAGGACCATAGTACAACCCGTAGCTAAAGCCGGCGCTACTTTGCATGCTATTTGATTAATAGGCCAATTCCACGGCGTTATAAAACCACAAACTCCTATAGGCTCTTTGACAATTTGTGCATTGGCTAAGGTTCTTTCAAACTGAAATTCTTTCAATGCCGTTAAGGTAGATTCAATATGACCTTTACCACAATCTGCTTGAGCATTAATGGCAAAATCGATCGGTGCCCCCATCTCAAGTGAAATGGCATGAGCCATGGCATCATAGTTATCCATATACTGTTTTAACAGAGCTTCTAGCAAGGCAATGCGTTGTTCAACACTACTGTATCCAAAAGATGAAAAAGCCTGACGAGCTGCTGATACCGCAATATCTACATCTTTACCAGTACCCAAAGAAATCGTAGATATTGTTTGTTCTGTTGCTGGGTTAACAACCGGATAATCATGAACGGATAATGGGTTTACCCAGTTACCATTGATATAAAATTGTCTGCAGTCTTTCATGTAAATCTCCAAATTAATTAATGTTTAGAAACGATGTCATCACGGTTGTTTTTGTATAAAACGTTTATATACTTCGTCACCAAAGGCCTTAAATAGTGCCGTTGACAGTTTATCTTGGCTGAAATTCCATTCAGGGTGCCATTGAACCCCAATGGCAAATGAACTTTCATCGATATAGCTAATCGCTTCTATCAAGCCATCAGGGGCATAAGCTTCTACAGCTAATCCCTGACCAAGCGTTTTTATGCCTTGACCATGCAAAGAGTTCACTTGATGACTATTTTGACCAAGAATATTAGCCAACATACCATTAGCTGTTAGCGATACTTCATGTGCTAATTGATATTGTCCGTTACGATCAGCCTTCTTGTTTTCACGATGTTCAATAAATTGCTCATGATTATATAATTGTTGATATAACTCACCACCCATGGCTACATTTAGCTCTTGCATACCTCGGCAAGCGGCTAATAATGGAATGCCCTTTTCAATGGCCAATTTAATTAAAGGTAGGCTAGAGCCATCTCTTTGTTGATCATGACTATTGGGTGTTACTGACTTTTCATCGCCATAATGATGAGGTTCTACATTTGATGGACTTCCGGGGAAGAAGACACCATCAAGTTGCTCAAAAAAGTCAACATCAAAAAACTCACTTATAGCGTCAAGATCCTCCCCTGCAATTTGGGCCGGAATTAAAATAGGGATTGCATTCGCACCGTGAGCAATCGCATTAATATATTTCTCTCCTGCGCCATGAAAACTATTAGCACCATTTTTAATCACATCACAGACTATACCAACAACAGGTTTTTTAAAGTTCACTTCACTTGTCTCCTAATACAACTCTATCGGGGTAATCCAATTGAGCAGTTTTTGTGTAAAACTAATATACCAATTTGATTAAATTCTTCCCAAATCAGAGCTGTGCACGATGCTCAATAACAAGGCAAATTTGTTTAGGTTTAGTCACTCTAAATCAAATGGATTTAACGACGTTAGTGTACATCGTGCAAGCTCCCAAGGGCGAGTTTAAAAGGCTTATATGCGGCGTTATTGATTTTGATAAGGGAATAACCATTCTCTTCAATCAATGCCTTACCTCTAAGCCTTTTAACTCTCGCTGAAAGGGAAAGAACTTAATCAAGTTGGTATTAAACATGAAGAGAACAAACACGGCTATAACCCGATGGTGTAGCCGTACAACCCAAAGATTACAACACAGAGAGGTCAGAAATGAATTCCAACACTACACAATTAAATAAATTTGATAAAGCACATTTTTTACATCCTTTTACTGACTTTAAAGAATATAAAGAAACAGAGACTGCTATTTATACTAAAGCTGAACATATCTACATTTACAATGAAAATGGTAAACAGTTAATTGACGGAATGTCTGGCCTTTGGTGCTGCAACTTAGGTTATAGTCAACCCAAAATTAACGAAGCTATTACTAATCAATTAAATTCGTTGCCTTTTTACAATGCCTTTTTCCAGTGTTCAGCTGATGTTTCAGTGCAAATGGCAAAAGCGCTTGTTGATATAACGCCAGCGCAATTTAATCATGTTTTCTTTACCAACTCAGGTTCAGAAGCTAACGATACTAACATTCGTTTAATTCACCGTTATTACGACTTACTTGGCAAGCCAAACAAGAAAATTTTTATTAGTCGTCATGGCGCTTATCACGGTTCGACCATTGCTGCGGGCTCTCTCGGTGGTTTTGATGGCATGCACAAGCAATACACGGGTCTTAGTTATGTAGAACACATTGGTCAGCCAAACTGGTTTACTGAAGGCGCCGACATGGATAAGGGTGAATTTGGTATCAAAGTTGCGCAAGAATTAGCGGCTAAGATTGATGAAGTAGGTGAAGAAAATATTGCCGCGTTTATTGCTGAGCCAATTCAAGGTGCCGGTGGCGTTATTGTTCCTCCTGAAACTTACTGGCCAGAAATTTCACGGATCTGCAAAGAGCGTGATATTTTATTAATCAGTGATGAGGTTATTTGCGGTTTTGGTCGTACCGGTGACTGGTTCGGTGCTGAAACTTTTGGTTATGAACCAGACTTAATGACCTTCGCCAAAGCGGTAACCAATGGTTACCAACCATTAGGTGGAGTGATGGTTAGCGATAAAATTGCGGACGTTTTAGCTACTGACGGCGGTGAATTTACTCACGGTTTCACTTATTCGGGTCACCCAGCAGCTTGTGCAGCAGGTATAGCAACTATAGACATTCTTAAGAACGACAAAATAATTGAAAATACTGCCGCAGATATTATGCCGTATTTCCAAGCACAACTTCGTACTTTAGAAAGTCATCCAATTGTTGGTGAGGTACGTGGTATGGGTATGCTTGCGGCCATAGAAATAGCTAAAAACAAGTCCTCTAAAGAGCGTTTAGCACCCGATTGCGCTGGCGGCGCTATGGTAAAAACTCATGCGATTAACCATGGTTTAATGGTGCGTTCCGTTGGCGATGCGATTGTTACTGCGCCACCGATGGTCTGTACAAGAGAAGAAATAGATCTGTTAATAACACGCTTAACTATTGCCTTAGATTACACTGCAAAACACTATGGTATAAAAGTTTAATCAACTAGGCAAAGGCCAAACAGGATTGTGTTTGGCCTTTATCTTTATTAAAACGCTACTCAAATAAAGAGACGTAAGGTTGTCTACCGTTATTAAGCGTAAAGGAAAGCTCATAAATATAACATCAAACATGGCCGCTCAAATTACAGGTACAACTATTTCAATTGATGGAGGTAACACTGCCTAATACTGCAATTACATCCACTTTAACTACGCTATTTCGATGAGATTAAGTTTTAGAAAACTATCACTTAAGGGTTAATTTTTGCTAATACTATTGTATTCACAGTAATAGTATTTATAGTAAGGTATCTAATAAACGTATTGAAAGTAATATGTCTCAAATAGCACAAATAGCCGATATATCAGCAGATTGGATTGATAATTTATCAAATTCAGACTTTCCTCAAAAACTAGCTTTCGGATTAAAACGACTGGTTGAAAGCAACGATGTCACGGTAATATTATTTCGGCATTCTGCTTTACCAAGCCTCGAATATTTCGATGACCCGATGAAAGGAGGTAGCAATAATCTAGATTTGTTTGTTAAAGGTGCCTTTTTAATCGATCCTTTCTATCTCGCTGCTACCCAAAGACAACAAAGAGGATTTTTCCATTTAAAAACTATAATGCCTTCAGGTTTTAAACAAACAGAGTATTATCGCACGTGGTACAGTAACTCTGGATTGAAAGATGAATGTGGTTATCTTTTTTCCTTACCTAATAATGATATTATTAATATATCTATTGGCCGAACTGGAAAATTGAAAAAGTTTTCTAAAAAAGAATTAACTTTGCTTGAAGATATTACACCTTTAATAAAGAATGTTTGCCAGCAGCATTGGAGTCAAGCAGAAGGTGATATACAAATCCCAAACATTAGAGAGAAAATGCAGCATGCCTTAGATCATTTTGGTGCTTCAGTTTTAACGCAAAGAGAAAAACAAGTAGTGCATTTGATCTTGCATGGCCACACCACAAAAACAGTGTCAGAAGAATTGAACATTGTTGTTGAAACAGTGAAATTACATCGAAAACACGCCTATGCTAAGTTCGATATTAATTCACAGTCTGAATTATTTTACTTATTTATAGACTCGTTAATGAGTGTAGATGAGTATGTTGAGGGTGACCCGCTCTCTAATTATATGTAGCCATAAGGTTAGACAACGGATCGGTTTTCATAAAATACGGATCGATATTAGTTACAATACATAACTATAAATAGGTCTCGTATTCAAGTAATGTCATTTGATTATTAAACTCTTCTAACTCCTGTTCTTTAGTTACGGTAAATACCCGTTGAAACTCGTCACCGAAGTATTGAGCAATAAATTCTGAATGCTTAAAATGCTCAATAGATTGCGACCATGAATTAGATAAACTTGCAGGCACTTGCTCATAAGCATTGCCGATAATAGCATCAGGAGCAGTCAATTTGTTTTCAATACCATATAACATGCCTGCAATAATGGCAGCAGCGACGAGATAAGGGTTAGCATCAGCTCCTGCGACTCTATGTTCAATGCGCATTGCCTTATGGCTTCCCGCCGGTACTCTTATAGCGACAGTACGATTTTCATAACCCCAAGTTGCCGTCATAGGCACATGGGATCCCGCTTTAAATCGACGATATGAGTTTAAATGTGGGGCAAAAATCAACATACTATCTTCTAACGTTGCTAAGCAACCGGCAATTGCATGTTGTAGTAACTCGTTCCCTTCATCTGTACCATTATCAAAGGCATTGTTACCATTTTTATCGAGCAAACTACAATGCATATGCATACCATTACCTGCGATTTCAGCAAAAGGTTTAGCCATAAAAGAAGCACGTAAATTCAGTTGTTTTGCCACACCCTTGATCGTTCTTTGTAGCATTAATGCTTGATCAGAGGCTAATAAGGCATCGGGTTGATGATATAAATTGATTTCATATTGTGAAGGGGCTGCTTCAGTAATTAGCGTATCAATAGGTAAATTTTGTGCTTTTGCTGCATCACGAACGCCGTGCATGAATTCACTCATATCTTGCATGCAGTCTAAGCCGTAAGTTTGACCAGCATCGATGCCCGATGAATTTTGTTGGCTATGAATTGGTCGTCCTTGATCATCATTGTTTTTATCAAACAAGCTAAATTCCATTTCAAAAGCGGGCATTGCCGATAAACCATTTTTTGCAAAACGAGTGATAATGCTGTGTAATATATTACGAACATCGTATTGGCAAGGTGTGTTATTAAAGTCATTCAATGACATTATAACTTGCGCGGTTGGCCTGTTTAACCAAGGCACTGTTGTTAACGTGCGAATGTCAATAATACAGACGCCATCTTCGTCGCCAGTTTGGTAAACCCAGCTACTCGCGTCGCGTCCCCAAATGTCAAATGCAATTGTGGTTAATGGTAGCTTTAGACCACCATTAATGACTTTAGATATATTGTTTCGCTCAATCCATTTACCTCGAAGTTTGCCATTAATATCAGGTAACATAACTTCAAAAATTTCTATTTCAGGGTGGTCTTTTAGAAACTTATTTAAAATTTCAATATTGCTTAAAGACATAATTATCTCTGTAAAATGGGGTTAAAAAATTTAACCAAGAAGAAAAAGCCCCTAGAATTAGCGCTAGGGGAAAGGAAACTAAAAATTCATATTAAAGCTAGCACCAACCGTGCGTGGTTTTGTCGGCCAAACAAAAGTATTCACTAAACCAAAACCGTTTTGATTGTCGGCATCCGCATTTTCCCAGCCACGTTCAAAGTAGTTTGCATCGGTAACATTATCGATATAGATACTCACCGACCAGTCATCTTCGCTTTCATACATAGCGCGCAAGCCAAGCTCATTCCAGCTGTCAACTTTAGCCGTTTCATAATTACCCGTACCACCATAAATTTCACTTTGGTAAACCCATTGAGCAATCAAGGTCACGATACCGGTATCCATGTAATGAAAATATGAGGCAACCACTGAGCCACTGAGCTCAGGCGCCATCGGTAACTTGTTGCCTAAGGTTCCGTCACCTTCTTCAATTTCTTTGGTTATTTCACTGTCCATCCATGCGCCAGCTACTCGAAAATCCCAGTTGTCCGTCGGCGTCCAATGTACATCGGCTTCAATACCTTGGTTTTTCGCTTCACCTACATTTTGTACCAATTGTGAACCGCCTTCAAAAATGATCATTTGCAGGTCTTGATAATCAAAAGTGAAATAAGCTAGGTTTAGTTGCATTGAGTTCTCAAGCAACATCATTTTAGAACCAATTTCATAGCTGGTGGTAGTTTCAGGCTTAAAAGCGAGTGGCTCGCTGCCGGGAGCTAATGGCCCACCATATTCTTGTGAACCGTCATTCTCGATACCAAAAGTAGAATAACCGCCAGATTTATAGCCTTTGGCAGCATTAGCATATAAATTTATCGTGTCTGTTAACTCATATACAGCCGCAATGCGTGGTGTGAAATCTGACCAAGTATCTTTCGCCTGAACAGCGCCTTCTGTATACCATTCAAAAACAAAGGTATTGCCTAATGCACCACCAGAATCTAATACTTCAATACTCATGTCTTTAGTATCACTTGTGTATCGACCGCCAAAAGTTAAGTCGAGTTTATCTGTGGCTTGCCAAGTAATATCACCATAAACAGACCAACCTGTGTTTTTTAATATATCGATATTGGTTTCTGCTTTATTGGTTAGTATGTCTGCTGGGTCGATATCATCCTCCCAATACGTTTCCCAGTTAGCATCATCACAACCTAACGCTGGTCCATCGAAATCAGCAGAATCAGTAAGAGACACTGCTGCACATAAGGCGTCTTCGTCATAAGCATTAAAAAAAGTTGCATCAATATCTTCTTGATACACACTCGCACCAACAAACCAATTTATTGAACCATCACCTTGATAATTTAATCTTAATTCTTGGCTAACGTAATCAACGGTTTGATCTTGACCATAGTTATTAATCAGCTCAGGCTGGGCATCGAAATCTTCCAGATAGGCAAAATCATAACTTTTATAACCCGTAATAGAGGTTAATAAATACTCATCTGATAAGGTGAATTCTATGTTGGCTTGCAGTGACAGTATTTCACCTCGGTCATAACCTTTGCCTTTTCCATAATCTATATTTACTTTATCTTCAGCTATGTCATTAACTTCAGTCCAATACACTGAAGGGTCTTGCTCTCTATCTTCATAAGTAGCACGAAAAACAGCATCAATGCTATCTCCTTCATATCGTAACGATAAACGAGTAGAGTTTATTTCACCGCCACCAAGGTCACCACCACCAGCTATATTTTCTAGCCATCCGCCTTTACTCACAAAATTTCCTGCGGCACGAAAATACCAATTATCAGTTAGGGGAATATTCACCATGCCCGTGATTTCTTGAGTATCATATTGAGCAACGGTTACGCCTATTCTCGCTTCAAAATCTGAAATAGGTTTGTTGGTGGTAATATTAATGCCACCAGCGATAGCATTTCGTCCGAACAGTGTACCCTGTGGACCTTTGACAACTTCAGCACGTTCCATATCGTAAAATGACATTTGTACGCCACCATTTCGTCCTGCCCATAGACCATCGGTGAAAATAGCCACCGATGGGTCGCCACCGATACCAAAATCATTTGTGCCAATACCACGAATAGAAAGAGCATCAATAAAGCTATCTTCTGTTTTACCATTAAAGCCAGGGGTTAAATCAACCAAACCACGCACATCTTCAATTCGAAGTTGCTCCATCATATCGCCATTAAACGCGGATACTGCTACCGGTACATCTTGAACAGACTGAGATCGTTTTTGTACTTTAACTTCAATGACTTCTATTTCACTCGCTAACGCACTGTTAACGCTTAAAGCGATGAATAATGGCGATAACTTAAATAATTTTTTTGCTATGAGCTTTGAATTCTGATTCATAGTTAGACCTATTGTATTTGAGTTTAATTTTCACTTTGTCACGACAATGAAGCGAGGCGCGGTGGTTCATATTGTTATTATTTATTTGTTGTTAAATTACATTCAAAATTAGATTAAATAATTTACAGGTTTTGGAACATACCCCTATCGCGTTAGACTTTAATAATGATAATAATATGAACAAATAAGTTACCCCTATCGGGGTAACTTAATCATTACCTTTTTATGCAACACTAAATGACTAATAAAAATACAACAAAAATGATTAGTGGTTTGCCTAGATTAAAAATCCAATAAAAGGCAGCCGATATAAACTTATTAAGCTTGAAGGAAGAGTGATATTTATGACTGAAAAAATATTAGGGAAAAAAGATTTAGTTCTATTTACTGTGTCCGCAATTTTATTGTTAGACACTTTAGCCTCCGCAGCCTCAGTAGGCGTTTCTAGTATTTTTTGGTGGTTATTTCTTGGCGTTATCTTTTTTATACCCTTTGCATTAATCAGCGCTGAAATGTCATGTTCATATCCAGAACAAGGAGGAATATATGCTTGGGTGAAAACAGCCTATGGCAGTCGGTGGGCAGCGAGGGCTTCATGGGGATATTGGGTAAACACTGCAGTGTGGATCCCTGCAATTGCCATATTATTTGCGGGAATTTTTAAGCAAATGTTTATTCCTGATCTAAGTCTTTATGGTCAAGTTGTTATAGGTATTACGCTTACTTGGATCACAGTTATAGTAAATATTGTGAGTTTAGATATTGGACGATTGGTTCCAGATACGGGCGCAATTTTTAAAATATTCATTTTTCTTGCTTTAATCGTTGGAGCCTTTAATTATGTCGGTGAGCATGGCATGGCTAATGAGTTTACAATGGCGGCTTTGAAACCCGATTGGAAAGCCAGCTTTCAATATATTCCGGCAATTATCTATGGCATGTTGGGTTTTGAATTGGTGAGTGCCAGCAGTGAAGAAATGAAAGATCCAGCACGAGACATGCCTAAGGCTGTACTTATTTCTGCGGCTATTATTATCTTTCTATATATATTCGGCACCATAGCCATGTTAGCAGCTATTCCCGCACAAGATATAAATTTAGTTGAAGGGCTGATGGACACCCTAAATCTTTTATTTGGCCAAAGCCCTGCTGGACAAACCTTTGCTATGGCTTTAGGCATTGCCGCATTATTTACGTTTTTTTCTAATGGTGTTACTTGGGCTTTAGGCTGCAATCGCGCAGCAGCAGAAGCGGCTAAAATGGGTGAATTACCCGCAATTTTTGCTAAAGAATGTAAAAAAACAGGCACGCCATTTGGCGCAAGTATTATGATGGGTGTAGTTAGCACATCAACCATAGTACTTTATGGTTTTCTTGCTGGTTCAAATGAAGATTTATTCTGGTCGCTGTTTGCTTTTAGTGCCGTTATCTTTATGTTGCCTTATATCGCGATGCTACTAGCTTTTATAAAAGCACGGGTTGAACAACCAGATCATGTACGTCCATATAAAATCCCTGGCGGCTTACTGGTAGCTCGTTTATTAGCTTTTTCGTGCATAACAGTATTAAGTTTTGCTATCGTTTTGTTTATCTATTCTCCTGATGAAGGAATGCAATGGGCAGTATTTACAGGTGTTATCGTTACATTGATTATTGGCGAGTTAGCCATTCGTTCAGCGGAAAAAACAAAGTCTGCAGCGCGAATGAATTTTTCACTCACTAGGTAAACATTAATTTACTGCAAAAAAAGACCAACTTGAACATCAAGTTGGTCTTTTTGTTTATAAGTTAAAACTAATCTAGCTAACTCACAGTCGCGTTTGAAAACAATTTACTAATTTTATCTTCACTATAATTGAGGATTTTTGATAATACCTGGTAGCTATGCTGGCCTAAGTCAGGTGAAGCGCTATTATATTGCAATGGCGTCGCTGAAAGATTGATCGGTGATGCTACGGTATCTATAAGCTCCCCTTGCTGATTTGCAACTTGTTTTACCATTTTACGATGCTTGATTTGTGGATGTTTAAAAACCTGCTCTAAGGTATTAACTGGGCCACAAGGTACAGCGACACGTTCAAGTTGTTCAATCCACCATTGAGTGGTGTGTGAAGCAAGCTTGCACGCTAGAATAGGGATGAGCTTGTCACGATTATTTACTCGTTGGGCGTTCGTCGCAAACCAAGGGTCTTCAGCAATATTCGGGCATTCGCAAACCTGACAGAATTTTACAAATTGATTGTCATTACCTATAGCTAAAATAAGACTACCATCCTGGGTAGCAAAGGTTTGATAAGGTACAATGTTGGGATGTCCGTTACCCAATCTTTGTGGGTTTTTACCGGTGGCTAAAAAGTTCATCCCTTGATTAGCTAATGTCGCTACCTGCACATCAAGTAAAGCAATATCAATATGCTGACCTTCCTTAGTATGTTGGCGCGCCATAAGCGCTGCTAACACTGCATTACAACTGTATAAACCTGTCATAACATCAACAAGAGCAACACCGACTTTCATCGGCATACCTTCGGGTTCACCTGTTATGCTCATCAAGCCACCTTCACCTTGAATCATGCCATCATAACCCGCTTTATGAGCACTAGGACCACTTTGTCCAAAACCAGTAATAGAGCAATATACTAAGCGCGGATTGATTTTTTTTACACTTTGATAATCAAGGCCATATTTAGCAAGACCTCCCACTTTGTAGTTCTCAATGAGTACATCAGCCTGAGCAATTAAGTCTTTGATCACTTGTTGACCTTGCTCTTGAGTTATATCAATAGCAATTGATTGCTTATTGCGATTCACGCAATGGAAATACGCCGCTTGTGGTGGCTGGTCTTCACTCGCTTGTTTTATAAAAGGAGGCCCCCAAAAACGGGTGTCATCACCTTTTTTGGGACGCTCAACCTTGACGACTTCAGCGCCCATATCCGCCAGCATTTGCGAGGCCCAAGGCCCCGCTAAAATACGGCTTAAGTCGACTACTTTTATATTTTCTAATGCGCTAGCCATTAGCAAAAAGCCTGATACCCAGTGATTGCACGACCTAAAATTAAGGCATGAACATCATGGGTGCCTTCGTAAGTGTTTACTGCTTCTAGATTCATCACATGACGAATAACGCCGAATTCATCGCTGATACCATTGCCGCCATGCATATCACGGGCAACACGTGCTATATCAAGAGATTTACCACAGTTATTACGTTTCAACAAAGAAATCAATTCAACCGGACATTGATCTGCATCCATTAATCGACCCATTTGCAAGCAGCCTTGTAAGCCAAGACTTATCTCAGTTTGCATATCAGCGAGTTTCTTTTGGATTAATTGATTACAAGCCAAAGGTCGGCCAAATTGTTGACGATCTAAGGTATAGTTACGCGCTGAATTAAAGCAAAATTCAGCAGCACCTAATGAACCCCAAGCAATACCATAGCGAGCTTTGTTAAGGCAACCAAAAGGGCCTGCTAAACCGGTAATTTCTGGAAACATATTTTCATCGGGTACAAAAACCTCATCCATAACAATTTCGCCCGTTATTGAGGCACGTAAAGAAAATTTACCTTCAATTTTCGGCGCTGATAAACCTTCCATCCCCTTTTCAAGCACAAAACCACGAATTTTACGATCAAGCTTAGCCCAAACAACAAATACATCGGCTATTGGTGAATTGGTGATCCACATTTTATTGCCGGTTAAACGATAACCACCGTCAACCTTGGTGGCATAAGTTGTCATTGATGCAGGATCACTGCCTGAATTAGGCTCGGTTAAACCAAAACAACCAACCCATTCACCCGAAGCAAGTTTAGGTAAATACTTCATTCGCTGCTCTTCTGTGCCGTAAGCATAGATAGGATGCATAACTAGCGATGATTGCACACTCATAGCGCTTCGATAACCGCTATCTACACGTTCCACTTCGCGAGCGATTAAACCATAACTAACATAGTTAACTTCACTGCCGCCATATTTTGCAGGCAAAGTAGCCCCCAACAAACCTAGCTCGCCTAACTCTCGCATTATTTCGCGATCGAAATGTTCATGTCTATTAGCTTCTAGCACTCTTGGTAGAAGCTTTTCTTGACAATAATCATAAGCAGTATCACGGATCATACGCTCTTCTTCAGTTAGTTGACTATCAAGAAACATTGGGTCTTGATAGTTGAAAGGGGTTAGTGTTTGGCTCATGTGTTTACTCCGATTAGTTGCTGTTATGCGATATTAATACTATTTAGTTAATACACTCTATCCTTAAACAAAAAATAAATATAATATATAGTTTTTATAATTTTAATATATTTTATATATAACGCCATCATATGAATTTAAAACGTCTTGAATATTTTTGTCAGTTGGCTGTGTTAGGCAACTTTACTCGAGCAGCCAGTAAAATTGGTATTGCGCAACCCGCGCTCACGATTGCTATTCAAAAGCTAGAACAAGAAGTAGGGCTAAAGTTGATTAACCGAGCGGAGAAAAACGCCTTGTTAACAGCTGAAGGTGAAGTTCTGTATAAACTGGCAACTCAGTTATTAAGTCAAGCAAAACAAGTTGAGTTAGAGTTGGAAGAGCTAAAAGAGCTTGAACGTGGCACTATCCGTTTTGGTGTTTCTGCCATGATGGGCTCTTATTATTTTCCGCAAGTATTAACGGCATTCAAACAAAAATATCCAAATATTAAAATACATTTGGTTGACCAAGGTACAGCAGCGCTTGAGAAAATGCTGTTAAATGGAGAGCTTGATTTAGCCTTGGTTCGTGGCGACTTAGAAAATCCACAACTGCGTTACACTGAGTTGATTAATGAGGAAATTGTAGCGGGTATGGTAAGTACACACCCGCTAGCTGCAAAGAAAACATTATTACTGGCACAATTTTGTCAACAGCCGCTGGTATTATTTCATGAAGGCTACTTTTTACGTGAAGTGGTCAGCCATTACTCGAAAAAAAATCACTTAACGCTAGATATTCGCATGGAAACCAACCTAATTGAGCTGCAAAAATCTCTGGTTCGTAATGAGGTGGGTATCACTACTTGCTTATCACGTATATTACAAGATGAACCTAAAATGACGTCTGTTCCTTTTGAGCCTAAAATTGAATTCAAGTTGAGTTTAGCTTGGAAGAAAAATCATTACCTCTCTAAAGCCAGTAAAGCCTTTATGACTTATTTAAGCTCAACATTGGATGAGATGAATTAACCAGTCCAAAGAATAGAGCTTAATATAGAGTAAAGCCTTTAATTGTATTTTTAACGGGCATTTTTCATGTTTATTCTAGCCTCCACAAATTGCTATTGAGGGGGTTGTGTTTGTTAAACAAATGGTTGTAATTCTATCCAAACCTAATAGGTAATTAATCATCTCTCCTGACCAGGGATTATCACGAGCATCAACCACCTGCAAATATACATTATTGTCTAGATCAATAGCGGTTAACTTATTTCCAGCTAACCTCAATGTAGTTAACTCTGTGTTAGCGTTTATGTCGATGGTAGTGAAGTTATTATAGGTAATATCTAAGTCTTTTAGCTTGAGATTATAACTCACATCAAGCAGATCTAACTGGTTATTATAAACACTAAGCCATTGTAAATTAGTGATTTCAAAAACATCTAATTGCGTTAGCTTATTATAACTAAACCATAAAATTTGAATGTTAGGAGAGTTGTAAACTTCTACTTGCTCTAAATTATTCAACATCAGATTTGCATTTGTAAGCTTAGGTAAGTTTGAAATATCGAGGCTACGCAACGCATTATGGTTGATGGTAATATCTTCTAATTCAGTGTTATTACTTAAATCTAATTCGAAAAGACCTAGGTTGCCAATAATGTTAAGTTCTGTAAGTTTAGTATTATGGCTTAAATCTAATGCGGTAATGGCAGTAAAGCTAATACTAAAATAGCGTAGCTCTGGTAATTGTTCTATCCCTTCCACGGTATCAATACTATTTTTACCACAAGATAAATAAGTGACATCATCTAGGGTTTGCCAGTTAAGTTCATTTCGCCAGCCCTCATAACAACGTTGCATACCTTCGTGTTTAAAGACAATCTTGTCTAATGGGTTTACTGGCTCTTTGTCATCGCTTGCACAGGCAGATAACAAAAACACACTTGTGAGAAAAAGTGCGATTTTTTTTGTGTGTGAATAATCAAATAACATAATTTTGTCTCTAAAATACTTGTTAGAAAGCAATACAGGTCAACCATATTGCTTTCTAATGACTTAAAATTAATACTGTGTTCTTAACTTTTGTAAAATCAGCGAGTAATCACTGCCTTTCATTGCTGTTTTGTATCTGTTTCGCAATGACTTGAGTTTACTGGTGGCCATTGAGGTATTCAAAAAATAGATATTCTTTACTGATATAAAATCTAAGAGATGCTTGCGTTACTGTAAATAGCATTTCGGAAACACCAACGTAACTAGAGTGCTAATAAATTAAGTTTTATGTCTATGCGAAGAGAGGTTAAACAATGTTTAAAGAAGTTGATTGATGTTAATTAAGTTTAGCTAAGGCTTGTTTACCACACTTAATATATGCATTGACAACCACATCAAATAACAGACCAGCACCACAGGTCTTGCATAGTTTATGTGCAATTTGTCATGACGAGTGGCAATACCTCGATAATAATTCAACCTATGCAGGTAGACATGAATCCGCTGCTCATTTTATTGAGGACTTAATGAGTGTATTTGAATTGAATCGAATTATTGGTTGCTATCAGGCTCATATTTAATGATCAAGAGTGGGCTATGAAGAGCAGCAACAACTTTCAGCTGCCTGTCAGGTTACTTAATCTTTGATTTTTAGGGCCGTCAGCTGAAGTTAAGTTATCACATTATTGAAGACTAAAATGCTTTAGCAAAAGCTTCTTTAAGTAAGTCGACCTTGTTAACTTCTCTCGGAGACTTCTTATAAACTAACGATAAATTAAATTGGTACGTTAAAGAACTTGGCTGAATAATGCGAATATCACCACTGTTTAATTCCTGTTGAATATAACTTTGTGGTAGGTAACCTATATATCGACCCGACAGTACCATCGCTTTTCGCATATCAAACTGATATGCCTTGGCTGACAAATTTAATTTTTTTAATTGCTCTCTTCCTGAAGCATCAATATCAATACCGGGGTGAATAGCGGGCACAGCAGCTAATTTTTCTGCGCTAATGACAGTATCAACCTGATTAAAAAACTCATGCTGCTTACTGCAACATAAATAAATAGGCTCACTGTAAATTGGTTGATAACACAGACCTTCAGTTTGTTGATAACCAGGGAACAAGGCAATATGTGCTTTATCTTTTAATAATAATTTTTCGATGTTATGAATGCTATCACCATCAAGTACTAAATGAAGGTTAGGAAAACTGTCGTGCACAATTTGAATAACCTTTGCTAGTTTCTGCTGTTTAGCCACATCAAGCTGATCGGCACATAAAATAACTAGTTCACCACTAAGCTCACTACCAATTGAGCCGACCAGCAAAGAAAAATCATTGAGTGATTCAAATAAATTAATGGCGGCATAATAAACGGCTTGGCCTTCTTCTGTTAGCGAAAAACCACCTCGGCCACGCAAACATAACTTAAGTTTCATTCTGGTTTCTAAATTAGACATGTGCACACTAATGGTTGAGCGTGTAACACCCAACTCATTTTCAGCAGCAGCAAAGCCACCATTTTCTACCACCGCTTTGAAAATACGTAATAAGCGTAAATCATATTCAGTTACCGGTTTAGGAATAATAGATGATTTGTACATAAGTTTGACCTACATAAAACTTAAGGTTTAATGTTTTATATTTAACCTGAGTTTGTTTTGATATTCAATAGAGAAAATGATTCATTTGTGGAGATTATTATGTACGGCCTTAAAGACAACCAGTTAATTAAAAACTTTTCTTATATCAATGGTAGTTGGCATAGCAGTGAAACTGACATTGCAGTAACTAACCCAGCGACAGGTGAGTTGGTTGCTAATGTGAGCAACGCTGGCATAGCCGAAACAGAATTAGCAATAAAAGCGGCAAAAGACGCTTTTAAAATGTGGTCAGGAAAATCAGCCAATGAACGTGCTGGTTTGTTGCGCAATTGGTTTAACCTAATGATGCAACATCAAGACGATTTAGGTCGGATACTGACTTTAGAACAGGGTAAGCCACTTGCAGAAGCAAAAGGTGAAATTGGCTATGGTGCTGCATTTATCGAGTGGTTTGCTGAAGAAGGCAAACGTGTTTATGGCGATACTATTCCAGGGCCTGCGAATGACAAACGCATTGTTGTCATTAAACAGCCAGTAGGTGTCGTTGCTTCTATTACACCATGGAATTTCCCTAATGCGATGATCGCTCGTAAAGCAGCTGCAGCATTAGCCGCAGGTTGTACTTTTGTTGTTCGCCCAGCAACGCAAACTCCCCTATCAGCTTTAGCTATGGCTGAACTTGCTGAGCGTGCAGGTATTCCTGCTGGCGTATTTAACGTGGTAGTAGGTAATGATGCTCGTGGTATGGGTAAAGTATTAACTGAACACCCTGATGTTGCTAAATTTACTTTTACTGGTTCAACCCCAGTAGGTAAATCGTTAATTAGTCAATGTGCATCTACTGTGAAAAAAGTGTCCATGGAATTGGGCGGAAATGCGCCATTTATCGTATTTGCTGATGCCGATCTTGACGCAGCAGTGCAAGGTGCATTGATATCTAAATACCGCAATGCCGGACAAACGTGTGTTTGTACTAATCGCATTTTGGTGCATCAAGATGTGATGACAGCCTTTAGCGAAAAACTTGTTGCCGCAGTGAGTCAGTTATCAATTGGTAATGGTTTGAATGACGGTGTAAACATTGGTCCTATGATCAGCGAGCAAGCCGTTGCTGATGTACAAAAACTTGTAGGCGACTCAATTGAAATGGGCGCTAAAGTTGCCTTAGGTGGGGAAATCGATCAGTCAGGCTCATGTTTTTATCAACCCACTATTTTAACTGACGTTACTAATGATATGCCAATAGCAGCCAATGAAATCTTTGGCCCAGTTTCACCGTTAATTTCCTTTGCTACTGAAGAAGAAGCATTAACGCTAGCTAATGACACCGAATATGGCTTAGCTGCTTATTTTTATACTCGCGATATTGGTACTGTTTGGCGTGTTGCCGAAGGATTGGAATTCGGCATGGTTGGTATAAATGAGGGTGTTATTTCAAATGCTGCAGCGCCTTTTGGCGGTGTAAAACAATCAGGAAATGGTCGTGAAGGCTCTAAATACGGTTTAGATGATTACATGGAAATTAAATATTTATGCATGGGTGGCTTAAACAAGTAATCACACTGTTACTTAAGTTATCGCGCTATAAACAAATTGAATAGGATAAGAATATGACAAACGCAAATTTACAAGCCCGTAAAACAAAAGTTGTTGCTAGAGGGCAAGGCAACATGTACCCAATTTATGTAGATCATGCTAAAAATGCTGAAATTTGGGATGTAGAGGGAAATCGCTTCATTGATTTTGGCGCAGGTATTGCGGTATGCAATACAGGCCACAGCCACCCTAAAGTCGTTGCTGCAGCCAAAGCGCAACTAGATAAATTCAGCCATACCTGCATCATGGTAAATCCTTATGAAGTGGGTGTCGAATTAGCAGAAAAATTAACTGAAATTGCGCCAGGCGATTCAGAGAAAAAAGCTATTTTTGTTTCTACTGGTGCTGAAGCGGTAGAGAATTGTGTGAAAATTGCCAGAGCGCATACGGGTCGTCGTGGTGTTATTGCCTTTAATGGTGGCTTTCATGGCCGTACCAACTTAACAATGGCATTAACGGGTAAGATCACACCTTATAAAAATTTATTTGGCCCTTTCCCGGGGGATATTTTCCACGCCCCCTTCCCTATCGACTGTCATGACATTTCGGTTAAAGCATCATTAAAAGCTGTAGAGAATTTATTTAAAGTCGACATTGCGCCGACGGATGTTGCCGCAATTATTGTTGAACCTGTACAAGGTGAGGGCGGATTCTATGCTGCTCCAACAGAGTTTTTACAAGCACTAAGAGCTATTTGTGATGAACATGGCATTGTTCTTATTGCTGATGAAATACAAACAGGCTTTGGTCGTACGGGTAAAATGTTCTGTTGTGAACATTCAGGTGTTGAACCTGATTTAATTACTATGGCAAAAGGTATTGCCGGTGGTTTCCCTATTGCAGCTGTTGTTGGTAAAAGTGAAATTATGGATGCACCGCTTCCGGGTGGCTTAGGCGGCACCTATGGCGGCTCTCCTGTTGCTTGTGCTGCTGCATTAGCTGTATTAGAAGTGATTGAAGAAGAAAACTTAGTTAGCCGCTCTGCACAAATTGGCGCTATTTTTAACGAACGTTTATCGCAACTGCAGAGCCAATATCCAACGCTTATTGGTGAAGTTAGAAATCAAGGCTCTATGATTGCTATCGAATTGTACAAAGATGGTGACAATGAACAGCCAAATACAGAATTAACTCAAGCTGTCATTGCTAGTGCCGCTAAGTATGGTTTGGTGCTTCTAGCTTGTGGATTCTACGGTAATGTTATCAGGTTCTTGCCTGCATTAACCATAAGTGATGAAACACTTAACGAAGGATTGGACCAATTTGGTAAATTATTTGCAGAAGTAGCACAAAGCAAATAGAACTAGCACTATGGTTGCAGATGCAGTTTACACTGCGTCTGCAACAAACCACATTTTACAATGTGTATGGGCGCTAATATTAAACTTACTAAATGGTAGACTTATTATGCAAGCAACTAAACCAAGCAATAAAATTATGTTCAGCCCAATTCAACATCATACCGGTGCTATTCTTTTATTACAGCGAGCAGCACAAAAATTGAAAGCCTCTGATAATATTATCGATGTATTAGAATATTTAATTCCCCCTAATGACGAAGACTCCAGCTGTTTTGTCAAATCATCAAACTAATTATCAGCCAACAGTTAGTGAAAATTTAGTTAAAGGCGGTAAATGTTTTTAGAATACTTCAGATTAGGTTTTTGGATCTTCTCGCTTTGATGCAATTTTGGAGTGCAACTGGAAAGTTGTCTCAAAGCAGAGCATTGTTAGAGTTTAATCTTATTACAGTAAAGTAATTGTATTTGAGAAGACTCTTCCTATTAACTGTTACTACTGGAGAAATTATTATTAACATATTCATTACTAGATGAATATACTTGAACTTGATTTCGACCTGAATTTTTTGCTCTGTAAAGCGCGGTATCAGCATACTTAATCCACGTATCCGAAGATAGTATGCTATGGGAAGTACATACGCCAACACTTACAGTAACGGGGTGGTTATTGGTTATACATTCTTTTTCTATCTTTTTACGCAAACTCTCCGCGACTTCTTGGGTCGTTGTAATATCAATGTTCTGTATTAGTAAAATAAACTCTTCACCACCCAGCCTAAATAATATATCTAATTCACGACTGTGTTTTTTTATGGTATCAACAAGTTTTTTAATTACAACGTCACCCACATCATGTCCAAATGTATCATTGATATATTTAAAGTGATCAATATCAAATAATAAAATTGCTGAATTTATATTATTACGTTTTTTATTAGCGAGACTAGTATCTAAATATGTGGACAATTGCCTTCTATTAAGTGCACCAGTCATAGGATCGCGTATTGACTCATAAATCAAATCTTGATTAAGTTTATGGATGTGATTTGCAATTATCTTAGAAAATAACATTGTTATGAATAAAGAAAAAGAGACTCTAGAAGCGGTTATGGCATCTAGATTCAAGAAGTAATACCCTGTAACAAAACTGAATATGATTGAATTAAATATAATTGCTGGCTTCTCAGGCAGTAAATATATTAATGCAATGGAGATTGGATATGCCCAAACTGTAGTACTTATGCCTAAATAATAAATCGTTAACACTAGAGATAGAACTAGCGTAGAGACAATAATATTTATATTTATAGGTAAAGTTCGCCCTTTATGAAAGGCATTTGTGTCAATTGATGTTAAACAAACAAAAGCAAACAACATGGCTGCTAGTGGTGTATAACCTAAATAGTAGTTTTTAATTGCAAGAATTAGAAATATAAAAAAAGTAGTATAGAGAATAAAATAGAGTGTTCTTCTACTCCCAGAAAATAAAAAACCAGATATATCACTATATTGGGCCAATAATTGGTCTGGTTTATTTGTTACACCCATAAGCTATTTCCTTGTATGAATGAGATACATATTTAGGTATTTAAATATAAATTTTATCGCTATTTAAGCCTCGAAATAGATTGAAAATTAATATAATGTTGAGATGTAATGATTAAGTTATTTCTCTTAATAAAATTTACTGAAAGGTTCATTTATTGCCTTAGAAATCAAATAATATTCAAGTTCGTTGGTCAACACAGCCGTTCTTTTTGCCTCTTCCTCAGTTTGTCTTATGCGCAAATTGTAGCCAAAATGGTTGATACCAAATGCATATTCAGCTAAGTGCCTTAACGCTTTATCAGGCCAAGTAGAGCCATAACGTTTCATGATATTTATTAAGCAGTCATACAGTTCATTTAAAATGCTTTTAACCGCATCTTTCAATAGAGGGCTTTCAGCAATGGCTTTGTTTAATTCCACATCTTCAATCCTGCCCCAATTCACATCTGCTAATGCAGCGCCTTGAAGAATCCAAAACTGAGTTAACGGTAAAGTAAAGTTTTCATCTGTAGCAACTAATTTAAATGCCCCTATCGAGTCTTTTAACCTTTCACCATATAAAGTGAATAATATTTGCTCTTTATTACCAAAATATTGATAAATTGAACCGGGGCTAACCCCGGTATGTTTAGATATACTACGAGTTGATAAAGCATCAGCGCCTCTTTCTCTTAGTATGTCCCAAGTACCATCGAGCACTTTTTGAACTGTGGATTGTGCACGCTTTTGGGTTGGTGCTTTACGTTGACTACTTGGACTTTTAGACATTACTTTTCACCTGTTTTATAACTCAATCAAATATTGCCATTAACGAATGAGCACTGCAACAAGCGATATAATATTGCCCACTATTATTGTCCACAACGCCCATGTTTTATACTGTTGTGGATTTGTATTGGCCAATCGTTTACTGCCCCAACTTGCACCAAACCACATAAATGGAAAACAAGCTAAAGCAACAATAAATGGAGTTAAACTAAATTCACTAAGCAGCAATAAAGCGATTAATACGTAGAAATCAATTAACGCAAAATAATAAATCAACGTGGCACGCATTTCCTTGTAATCATGCTTCCCTGATAACAAGTACAAAACGACAGGAGGACCACTAATCCCCGCAATACCACAACAAAAACCAGAAGCACCGCCAATCGCTATTTCTTTTTTAGGTGTTGTTGCTGATTTACGGGTATAGCCAACAAGTAAAGATATAGCGGCAAAAACCACCAGTATTGATATCACTTGGCTTGATGATTCTGCACTGAGTATCTGCAACATCAGTACGCCAAGTGGTGCAAGAAATACTGCGCCAATTAATAAACGTTTAGTTAATTGCCAATTAACAAAATTCTTTGCACTTTTCATTAAGGGCAGTGAAATACATGCCTCTAAAATAACAATGATAGCAATGGCAATGCTTGGTTCTATTAACAAAGCCATAGGTCCTGCCATTAACATACCTGAGCCAAACCCTGCTAAACCACGTAAAAAACCAGCTACAATAGAAATAACAACCAGAATAACGATAGTAATTAACGATAAATCAACAAATCCTGGTGTGATTGACTCAAGCATAAGTAATTTGAATTCCTTTATTTAACGACAGGAAAGTCAACATAAGATGGTGAATCACCGCCTCGATAAACGTTTATAGTGGGATCACCTTTTGCTGGTATTCGAACAAAGTTATCTTTATCCGCGCCTGCTATGGCAATACGGATACGGTGACCTTTGGCAATTTTTACTGATGTTGGGATCATTTCAAACTTTATTTCGCTAACTTGATTAGGCACAAGTGGCTGTGCATCTTCTTTTTTGAAACTATGGTAAGGAAGGTGCTCTAAACCAGCAACAGGGTTTGCTTTTACTTTTCTATGAATCGCTCTTAAGCCACCTTCATTCACGTAAATGCTATTACCTTGTTCATCAATGTCTTCTAAATAAGCAATAAAGGCACCGTCAGTATGAGTAGATGACACAGTTAATGAAACAACGGGCCAGCCAGTTATTTGCATATCTTCAGTGAGAGGCTCACTCGTATAAGTTAATAATTTTTTGTCTTCTTCTTGACGAGCATTAAGATTTAACATTGGAAGACCGATCCCCGTCCACCAACGAGAATTTTTACCTGTTGATGCAGAAAAGTCGACTTGATAGCTATCTTTTTCTTGAAGGTAGCTTGGACGTTTACTTGCTAATGTTTGTTGCTTATCAAAATAAAAACGGTTGTTTTTAGTATCTTTAATTGGCCAAGCATCAGAGGTTTTAAAAGCTTCTTCACCTAAGTTCCAATACGTTACTTTTGGCCAGGAAGGGTAATCATTTTTTATGTCTTTTAAGTAATAATCAAAAAAGGTAATCGCTTTACCCCAAGTAACCTCTCCTGATGGTATCGGTGGAAGCACTTTATCACTAACCGTATAAGGACTAGCATGAGAACGTGCACCATGTTGAGCGCCCGTTAAAAATATTTTTTGTTCGTTAGCAAAATCTCGCATGCGAACAAAATGCGCATCAACTGCACCCGTGTCATACCAACTAGCCAATGACAAAATAGCCACACCTGAAGCTTCTATTTCTTTTTTATAATCACGTTGAGAAAAGCTTTGAACATTTAACTTATCCTTACCAATTTCATCATCACTATAAACTACCGGACTTAATAAATCGCACACAGTTTCATTGCGTTCATGCTCCTTAATCGCTTGTTTTAAAAGGAAAGAGTTTTCATCGCCATTAACAGGCATAATGCCTTGCCCTGTCGCTTTAGCATTATTACTCCATAGCGCAACTAAAAGATCGCTCCACTGGCACAATACTCCTGGCTGTACAAAACCAAAAGGTTGCATAGCATTTTTATATTCATCATAAATACCAGCCCACCCTAATACTATCGCTTTTAATGCGGGGTGCTGTACGGTAGGGGCCATACCTGCTGTCATGCCAGTATAAGAAACGCCATAAGCGCCTACCTTACCATTTGACCATGGCTGAGCAATGATCCAATCAAGAATGTCATAGGTATCCTGTACTTCTTCTGGTGGTAAAGGTGAGTTTCTGTAACCAAAAGAAGCACCTGTGCCACGAACATCAGTTTTAATTATGACATAACTATTAGCTAGCGCCTGGAACTCAATAGGTCGTCCAGGTTTATGATCTAACTTTGGCCCAGCTTTCCAATCACTCGCTTTAGCAATATCGGGATTTTTGACTACGGGAATTCGATGTGAGCGCTGATAAATAGTTTGATAGAGCAGTACAGGTAATTTATCGCCTTTTTTATATGACTTGGGTAAATGCACATCAGCCGCAATACGAACACCATCGCGCATCGTTAAATAAAGTGAAAAACTAGACGCGGCTAATTGCTCTTTAGCTAATTTCTCATCAAGGTTTTGTGCCATTGAGAATTGCGTATTTAACACTAATAAAATTAACAATAAATAATTCATTGATAATTTGAGCATTTTAACAGATATATTCATTTGTTACCCTTAACGGTGATGCATTGATTGATTTTCTATAAAGATCTCGGCCGCAAGCGACCGAATTTTAAAATAAGTCCAACTGATCTAAATGAGTTACTTTACGCTCTAATTTAACAAGCTGGTCTTGAACATACTTTCTAATTGTTTCTTCATTAGCATTTCCTACGGTTTGACAAAACAGTGTTGAATCCACAATTTCTTCCAAAAAATATTACTTCTTAGTTTTTGAATAAATCCTGAAAAATTCACCTGCATTTATACTCTTTATTACCTACCAGCATTGGGGAAATCAGTGAGATTTTCGCTACGATCCGTTAAACGTGTTGGCTAATTTCGTTAATAAGCTTGACTCATGATTTAGCAAGTTAATATTTTTTAATAAAAGATCTGAATCTACTAACGCTTGTGCCAAAACAGCTACTCGCTGTACATTTTGATTCACCTCATCAGAAACGACACTTTGTTGCTCTGCTGCTGCTGATACTTGCGTGGTTAGATCAGAAATTGACAATATTTGTTGATGGATATTTTCTGCTGACTCATTAACTTTTTGTCCGGATACAACGCAACTTTTACTGGTGGTAATATTTTCTGCCATTAACTTTTCAACGTCAGACAATTTACTAGTAACTTGTCGGACAGACTCGTTTATTCCTTCTGAAACTATGTGTGTTCTACCACTTAAAGAGCGCACTTCATCGGCTACAACAGCAAAACCTCGCCCCTGCTC
>MAAB01028913.1_pt1 | contig 44461 bp, 40 predicted proteins | sample 1115991 | NCBI WGS metagenome assembly MAAB01 (sample SAMN04961124, study PRJNA320927) | seawater metagenome | isolation source: sample BD02T18 sea water enriched with oil for 18 days | place: USA:Gulf of Mexico | collected 2013-07-27 | reverse complement strand
TATGTTATGTTTTATCATGCTAGCCTCTGTTTTATATTGTTGACACATATATTATGGCTCTGGTTTTAAAACTAACCCACGGTCAGAGGCTAGCACCTCGTGGGGAGTCATTGTGTCTAGTTGCTCATCGACGCTCCGTGACATCATAACGTTGTGGTGTTATGATGTTATTTGTCAATTTAAAGGAGACATTATCATGAGTAACTTATCAAAACGTTCTACCGTTTATTTTGAACCGGATATTCATCAAGCATTAAAAATGCGTGCAGCTTCTGCCCACCTGTCTGTTTCAGAATTAATAGATGAAGCGGTTCGTTTACTTATGCGTGAAGATCAAGAAGATTTAGCTGCTGTATCAGCAAGAGCTAATGAACCAGATATTTCATATGAAGATTTGCTAAATGATTTGAAGTCACATGGCAAAATATAGAATAACGTTTAAAAAGTCAGTAGCTAAAGATTTACGAGTTATACCTAAAAGTGATATTACAAAAATTTTAGGTAAAATTGACACCTTATCGGAGAATCCTAGGGGTGAAGGTTGTATAAAGCTATCAGGCAAAGAAAATTATAGAATTCGTCAAGGCTTATACCGAATAGTGTATGAGATAAAAAATGATGTACTTGTAGTCAATGTGGTTAAAGTCGCTCATAGATCTCATGTGTACAAGAGCAACTAACACAGAACTTCAAACGGAAAAAATACAGTTGGCTGTTTCACTCCGCTTCACATTTTAGCCAGCTATATTTTTCCGCTTAAGTAGGCTAGTTGCCTTTCTTACTCTGGTGGAAATTTTTGCTTTTGGTGTAAAACTCTCATAATTCGAATAGTACTCCCATCAACCCAATAAGAAATATTCATTGATATTTCGGGAATAATTAATAGTCGCCCGCGAAAAAGATCTCGCTGAACTCCCATCAACGGATGCTCAAGTAAGTGCTCAACCTTAGTCTCAATTATTTGATCTGTTTTTTCGGCTGCACTAGGATTAAAATCGTAAAGAAATTCAAATATTTTTTCACGATCATTTAGTGACTCTTCTTCCCAAAAAATCACATTTTGTCTCTGTTACGGATTTTCATTTTGCGAGCTTCCATTTGTGCTTTGGCTGCATCATGTTCAATAAAATGAGCTTGACCGCTATCAAACTTATCAAATGCGGCATTTATTTGTTCGGTTAGCCATAAATCATGAGTCATAGACTTTTTCTGCTCTTCAGCTAACCCAACTGTAAGCTCGCGGCATGCATCACTCAAAGTTCTACCTTGGCTTTCTGCCATCAGCTGCGCTAAACGTTTAGTTTCTTCATCAACCCTAAATTGAATACGAGTATCCATTATAAGTTACCTCTAATTTATTTTGTACTCACAAATGTTAGCACTGGCATGGAGCGGTGGCAACTAACAAATCACTTAAAAGGACAAATTACAGTTGGCTTTTGTCCCTTCGTCGCTATTATAGCCGACCATTATTAGCTAGGCTCGTTATATTGCGATAATAATAAAGCAACATTAAGGCCGCCAAAGGCAAAAGAATTACTCATGGCATGGTTAATTTTTTGTTTGCTAGGGTGATTTATCACATAATTAAGATCGCAATCTTTGTCTGCTTTTTGATGATTTCTTGTTGGTGGTAGCATTTGTTTGGTCATTGCAAGAATGGTTGCGATACTTTCAATAGCAGCTCCTGCGCCAAGCACGTGACCATGAATTGATTTCGTTGAAGATACTTTTAACTGTTGTGCATGCTCTTTAAAAACTTGATGTATAGCCTGAGTTTCAGTTCGGTCATTCTGTAGTGTTCCAGAGCCATGGGCATTAATATACTGAATTTGTTCCGCGTTAAGTTTGCTATCGGCTAAAGCTGCTGTCATTGCCATTTCTGCACCTTCGGCGAGCGGTTGTACTAAGTTGTGCGCATCAGAACTCATGCCGATACCTGATATTTCTGCATAAATTCGAGCATGCCTTTTTTGTGCATGAGCGTGGGTTTCTAATATTAAGGTACCGGCACCTTCACCGATGACGAGTCCGCTTCGGTTAGCACAAAAGGGTCGGCAAGTATCTGTTGATAACACTCGTAAGCCATCCCAAGCCATAAAGTTTCCTTCAGTAATGCATGCTTCTGCGCCACCAACAATAGCCACATCAACCATATTGCAACGTAACATCATGGTCGCAATAGCAATGGCATGACCCGATGAAGAGCATGCCGATGACGTAGAAAAAGCAGGGCCTTTTATGCCGTATTTCATTGAAATTTGGCTGGTAGCAGCACTCGGTAAAAGCTTAGGCACGGTAAATGGGTGTGTTCTTTTTTTTCCTTCAGAAAATAACTGTTGATAGGCATTTTCAATAGTTTCTTGACCGCCAATACTGGTGCCATGTATAACACAGGTTCGGTGTGATAAATGTTCAGAAAAAGTTATTTGTGCATCATTAATGGCTTCTTGTGCCGATATCAAGGCAAATTGAGCGAATCTGTCGAGTTGCTTTAGTTGGACGGCACTAAAGAACTGCGTAGGATCATAGTTTTTTACTTCCGCGGCTATATGTGAGCGATTTGTGGTTTTGAAAGTGCTTACCGGGGCAATGGTGTTGACATCATTATGACTAAAAAGTGTTTCGGTAAACGCTTTAACATTATGCCCAGCGGAGGAAATACAACCTAATCCTGTGACAACAACACGATTTGACATTATAATTCCTTTTCAGTAATTAAGGTATTTACCAGTTGATAGACATCAGCAAGACAACGCAGCGAAAGCTCTCGTCCTGCTATTTCGCTTTCACTGGGGATAGTGATATCAAAATGCTCTTCGATATCAAAAATAATTTCAACTAACGATAAAGAATCAATACCAATTTCTTCAAAAGGCACTGTTATTGAGTGTATTGCTAAGTTTTCATTGGTGTATTCAGCGAGTATTTTTAGAATCGGCTCTTCAATATTGTTCATTTAACTTCCTTTGTGCTGAGATGATGGCATACCCGCCAAATAGTAGACAAAATATCATGAAAGCATACGGGTAATTTTGATAAAAACTACTTATATCAGCAATCTCTACTGTTGAAACAGCGACTCCTGCCGTAAAAGGGGGGATTTGTGAGTCAGGGAGTATTTGTCCTTTCATATTGATTACATTACTCATGCCATTATTGGTGACGCGTATCAATGGTTTTCGGTATTCGAGGGTGCGATATAACGCTAAGGCTAAATGCACATTTCTACCTGCGGTATCACCAAACCAGGCATCGTTTACCGTGTTTATAAATACTTGCCCACCATTAGCCACTCCATTTGCAACCAAATCAGTAAACACGGCTTCATAGCAGATCAACGGCACAATATTGATTGTTTGCTCATCAAGCTCCAAGGGAATAATGGTATTGAGTTTACCGGGCACATAGTTGGGGGCATTAGGAAAGAGCGCTCTTAACATGGGCAGTTGTTTTTCAAACGGCAAATATTCACCAATAGGCAGTAATTTTTGCTTTTGATAACTATGTGTCACGTGTTGGTTTTCAATTAACTCAATAGTATTATGATAGCTGTTTGACTCATTAAGCTGCTTATTTATCGGCTCAATGGCAGTAAGTAATAATGATTTGTTTTTAAGGATCTGATCAAAAATAATCTTATCTTGAGGGTAGTATTTATATGACACGGGGACGGGAATTTCAGGCAAAATAATTAAGTCAGTATGATGGTTATTAACGGCCTGAGAGATTAAAGACTGAACCTGTGGTGCTTTTTGTAACCAGTCTTCTCGGCTACGAAGATTTACCGCTAAGTTTGGCTGTATTATGGCGATGGTCATGTCAACACTGGCGGTTTTATTCAATAAATAGGTGGTTTTTATATAACCGTAGCCATAATTTAATAACCATATACTCAGTGCTAATAACAAACAGCTGACACTCTTTTGTTGAGCCTTTTTTCTATTAATAACAGCGCTAGCCAATAAAAAGTTAACAAGGTGTATAATGAAAAACAGTATTGGCACACCGCCAATATCAATGAGTTGTATTTGTAAAGGGGATAAATATAAGGCGTGCGCTAAGTTGCCCGGTAAAATACTGGGTATATAGTTAACTAATACCGTGAAAACAGTTGCCGATTTAAATATGCCAACTATTGAGCTTCCCCATGAAAATCGCGCATGCAGCCAGCAAGCAATGGCATAGGGGAGGGCTGAGAATAGGCAAAACAGGAAAACAAAAGGGATAACGATATTTGACTGGCTATAGGTTACTTTTGTTAAGCCATCAACAACCCACCAAATGCTACACATCCAGCCTAATGTTGCCGTTAATAACCCCAACATAAATGCATACCGGCCATGGGCATTATTGAGGGCAATAATAACAGGCGTGATAGCCAGCCAAGCTAGATTTCCATAACCGCCACTTGGGAAAGCAAGATAAAACAGCATAACGGTAGCAAATGCCAACAGTATATCTTGTCTTTGTTTTTTCTGGCTTGGTACATTGCGCTTTTTAAGGTGAGCCGTTGTCATGCTTATTTGTGTTTTTTATGAAGGTAAATAATTATCATGAAAACAGCGATATTTAGTATTGGTGTAAAAAAAGGAACACTAGAGCTAGAGCCTCCACCGCCTCCACCGCCTCCGCCAGCGAAGGCTATAAGTGGACTAGATAAATAACAGAGCATAAATAATATCATGACTACTTTATTCAATTTTGATTTCCTTTTCTTTTTAAAAAATGCTGCTGTAGTAGGTAAAAAACACCCATTGAAGAAACAAAATTAATGAACTGCCAAACATAGAGGTGATAAATTTCAAAATGGTTAATAGGATGTTTTATTTCAAAAAATAAGTGACTGATCCTGAGGATATTAAGCGCTTGTATGGCTACTATGGCAATGAGTGACATAGCAAGTTTTTCACTTTTTTTAATGGGTAAGGAGCAAAATGCTGCTAACAAGGTGGCTATTAATGTTAATCCTGAACATTGCTGATCAATAATAATGTATCGGCTTGTATCAGCATGGATTAACTTGTTGGCATCTAGCAAAATATTATTGGTGAAAAGGGCACAGAACTTTTCTGCAAGCTGCGCTAATGAGTTTAGTAAAAGCTCGGATAAAAAAGCATGATGATGGAGTTGCCAAACCGTATATTGAAAAATAGCCGACCAGAATAAGAACTTAATAAAAAACACATATAAACTATTATTTGTTGGTTGGTAAATTAAAGTTTTCACGGTAACAACACATACTTGCTCTGAAACTATCCTTGATGAGAAATGATACCGATATTGTATAGAGGGGAGGTTATAATGTCTATTAAGTTATTGTTATTATGTGTTTAGTAGAGATTACCTATTATCAATAGAAACTGTTTTTAATTTAACGGTACATAACTTTTAAAATGCCTGCGGCATAATGCTTGATAACGCTCATTACCACCTACTTCAACTTGTTCACCACCAGTGGCGGCATTGCCATTTTTATCTAAACGAATAACAAAGTTAGCTTTACGGCCACAATGGCAAATAGTTTTTAACTCCACTAATTTATCTGCCCAAGCCAGTAGGGCGGCACTCCCTGAAAAAGTCTGCCCTAAAAAATCGGTGCGAATGCCGTAAGCTAATACGGGTATGTTTAAGGTATCAACAATATCGGTTAATTGTTTTACTTGTGTTTTAGATAAAAACTGTGCTTCATCAATCAGCACACAGGCGATAGCGCCTTCATGCTGCAATGTTTTGATTTCGCTGAGTAAATCAGTGTTTTCACCAAACAATTGTGCATCGGCATCAATGCCTAAACGCGATGATACTTTACCTTTTGCATACCGATCATCAATTTGTGCGGTATAAAGTACGGTACGTAAGCCACACTCATTATAATTATAAGATGATTGCAATAAGTGCGTTGATTTACCGGCATTCATTGAAGAATAGTAAAAATACAGTTGTGCCATAGGAAAAGTCTATTATTAAAAATTTAGGTGTTTATTCAGCTTAGAAATATTACCACAGAGAGCACCGAGAATAACAAAGTCTCTGTGTAGGCTCGAAGAGCCCTCTGTGCAGCATCGCAACTCGGTGGTGAAGTGACAAGTTTAGTAGTTATTACTGCTTGATGAACTCTCTTGAGCAGCGCTATTATCGCCATTAAGTGTCGATAATAAGTTAGTTAATAAACTGCTCGCGCCAAATCTAAAGTGAGCAGCATTGAGCCAATCCGCCCCTAAAATACTACTGGCGAGATCTAAATAAACCTTGGCATCTTGTGCATTTTTAACACCTCCAGCAGCCTTAAAACCAGCAGCAGGATTGTTGGCTTTAATGACCTTAAGCATTATTTCAGCGGCTTCTGGGGTCGCATTGACACTAACTTTTCCTGTTGAAGTTTTAATAAAGTCAGCGCCCGCGCGAAGTGACACTTCACTGGCTAATTTAATTAATTCAGGTGATTGTAGCTCACCACTTTCGATAATAACTTTCAATAAAACCTTTTTAGGACAGGCTTGTTTGCAGGCTTCAACTAATTCCAAGCCAATATTTATATCACCCGCGATTAAGGCTTTATAAGGGTAAACTACATCTACTTCATCGGCACCATAAGCAACCGCGGCTTTTGTTTCTGCCACAGCAATATTGATATCATCATTACCATGAGGAAAATTAGTCACGGTTGCTATTTTTATTTCAGGTGTGCCTTGCTCGGCTAACACTTTTTTTGCTAAAGGAATAAAGCGGGGGAAAATACAAATAGCGGCAGTATTACCAGCACTTGATTTTGCCTGTTGGCATAAAGCAATAATATCTTCACGGCTTTCTTGATCAGTTAAACTGGTTAAATCCATCAAGCTAAGCGCTTGTTGTGCTATTTTTTCTAATGAAGTTTGTGTTGAATTTGTCATAAATTATACCGAAGAGGTTAAAGCGCTAAAAACACGCCAGCAATTGCGGCGCTCATTAAATTTGCTAAGGTAGCAGCAAGCATAGCCTTCATGCCAAGCTTGGCAATATCATGGCGTCTATTAGGTGCCATAGAGCCAATACCGCCTAATAAAATAGCAATAGATGAAAGGTTGGCAAAACCGCATAAGGCAAAAGTGATTATGGCTTGGGTTGAAGCGGATAAGCTGTCTTTTATTTCGATGAAATTAACGTAAGCAAAAAACTCATTAACGACAATTTTTTGGCCAATAAAACTACCCGCTTGCAGCATTTCTTCACTTGGCACACCAATAATATAAGCGATAGGAGCAAATACATAACCGAGTAGCCACTCAATGGTAATGCCTTCAAAGCCAAATAAACCAGCAGCGCCGCCAACAAGGGAGTTAAGCAAGGCAATTAAAGCAATAAATGCCAATAACATAGCACCAACATTGACGGCTAATTTTAGCCCTGATGCCGCACCTGTCGCTGCGGCATCAATAACGTTACTAGGCTTTTCACCCGCATCTTCAGTGATTACACTTTCTTGAGCTAATTTTTCATGCTCTACTTCCGGCATGATGATTTTTGCCATCAACAAGCCACCAGGGGCTGCCATAAAAGAAGCAGCAATAAGATATTTTAAATCGATACCAAGACCTGCATAGCCCGCTAAAATAGAGCCAGCAACAGAGGCTAAACCTCCGACCATAATGGCGAATAACTCAGATTGTGTCATGCCGGCAATGTAAGGGCGTATTACTAAGGGAGCTTCTGTTTGACCGACAAAAATATTAGCGGTAGCTGATAATGACTCAGGTTTTGAAGTTTTTAATAGCTTTTGCAGCGCACCACCAACGACTTTAACAACCCACTGCATAATGCCTAAATAATATAAAACGGCGATTAATGATGAGAAAAAGATAATAACGGGTAAAACACGCACCGCAAAAACAAAGCCAACACCGTTAGTAAACATGGCGTCAGTGCCTAAACCGCCAAACAAAAAGCTGATGCCTACTTTGGCGCTATCAATCACTTGCTGTACGCCACCTGAGATTGACGTTAATACATCTTTACCAAAAGGAATATAAAGTACAAAAGCACCTAGAGATAGCTGTAAAATAAAGGCCCACGCGACCGTGCGAATATTTATGGCTTGTCTTTTTTTAGAGAGTAATACTGCAATAGCTAATAATACTACAATTCCCACTATGCCGCGCAGTGAGGTGAGTTCCGTTGTTAATTCCATAAAGCTCTCTTATTATTTTTTTAATGAGTTAAAGAGTAAATAATTGGTTAAAATCATTGAGATAATTGTCGAATTTTTGCTTTTAATACTTCAATCGCCATACGATTTTTACCGCCACGGGTGATCACGATATCGGCCCACGCTTTCGATGGCTCAATGAACTGATAGTACATAGGACGAACAGTAGACAGATATTGTGTGGTAATAGAAATTAAACTACGTTCTCGCTCAAGGGTGTCTCGTTCAATACGCCTAATCAAACAAATATCTAATGGCGTATCCATGTAAACTTTTATATCAAAACAGTCACGCAGCTGGGGATTTGATAATAGCAATATCCCTTCTACTAGAATAATTTTTGTTGACTTAACTTTAACTGTTTCTTGGGTTCGGGTATGGGTTTTATAACAATATACTGGGCAGTTAACATGCTGTTGATTGATTAAAGCGGTTAAATGTTCACTTAATAGCTCATGCTCAAATGCTTTGGGATGATCATAATTAGTCTGTATACGTTCATCCATCGTCAAATGGGATTGATCTCGGTAATAAGCATCTTCTTTTATAATTGATATGCCGTCTTTGCCAAGCTCTGGCAGCAACTCATTATAGATAGTTTCAGCAAAAAGTGATTTGCCTGATGCCGAGGCGCCCGCAATAGCAATTACCGTTGTTTTACTTGGTTGCGTCATTGAAATTTCCGTGAGTAATAAAGCAGACTATGTTAAGAATATGGGATTTTATTTTATTATTTTAATTATAGTATAATGCTAATTAAAATCACTAACACTTTAACATAGTTGAGTAAAAACTTGTTTGAGTGCAATAAAAGCATTAAATTAGCATAACCTGACTAATTGGTCATGTAAATTTTGTTATTAATCTAGGAAAGGGCTGTTTTTATGGCGAGAGCAATTATTTTAGTACTTGATAGTTTTGGTGTTGGATACTCGAATGATGCTGAAGACTTTGGTGATATAGGGGCTAACACCTTTATCAATCTAGCTCAGTATTATTTTGAAAAAGAACACAAAGTCATTCAATTACCCCATTTAGGGGCCTTGGGCTTACATGAACTCAGCAAGCAAGCGAGTAGCGCTAAAACGTGGCAAAATTTTGCAGCAAGCTTAACCGCGGCTAACAAAAATATAGACGATTTTTACTTTGCACCGCAACAAGGTGCTTATGGTTATATGGATGAAATTAGCACGGGCAAAGATACGCCCAGTGGTCACTGGGAAATGGCAGGAGTACCGGTGTTATTTGATTGGGGATATTTTGACAAAAAAACTGACACCTTTTCAGACCAATTAATCACTGCCATTAATGAAAAAACTGGTTTTAACGGAATGCTAGGCAACTGTCATGCTTCGGGTACTGACATCATCAATGCTTTAGGCGCTGAGCATATCAGCACAGGCTTGCCTATTTGTTACACTTCAGCCGACAGTGTTTTTCAAGTAGCCGCGCATGAAGAGCATTTTGGTTTAGATAATTTGTATATTTACTGCGAGCAAGTACGTGAATTGCTTGATGACGCCGATTTAAATATTGGCCGAGTGATCGCTAGGCCATTTATTGGTACTGATAAGAGTGATTTTGCTCGCACAGGTAACAGGCGTGACTATTCAGTGTTGCCACCCGACACAACCGTACTTGAGAAAATAACTAACTCAGGTGGACAGGTGATCAGCGTGGGCAAAATAGCCGATATTTTTGCCCATCAAGGTATTAGTGTTAAGACAAAAGCAACAGGCATAGATGCCTTAGTTGATGCAACAATAAAACATATTGATACCGCAGCAAACAATAGCCTTATTTTCACTAACCTAGTTAATTTTGACCAAGACTATGGTCATCGTCGTGATCCTGTCGGCTATGCACAAGCATTAGAAGCCTTTGATTTACGCTTACCTGAAATAATCAAACAAATGCATGCCGATGATGTGCTGTTTTTAACGGCCGACCATGGTTGTGACCCTACTTGGCCAGGTAATGATCACACTCGAGAATTTGTCCCCTTGTTAAGTTATCATCATTTGGTACAATCGGTGCCGCTCGGACAAAGAGCTACTTTTGCCGATTTAGGGCAAACCATAGCTGAACTTTTCAACGTAGAAGCAATGGCTTACGGAACAAGTTTCCTATCTGAGTTATACAAAAAGTAGCTAGACTATAAAAATAAATTCTTAAATTGTAATAATAAAGTCATCAATTAAAGTAAATATAATAAAACATTAAAAACCCTTGGGAGAGAGCGAATGAAAGTGTTTAAGCAAAGTGCACTATCTTTATGTGTGCAAGCGTCATTACTGACCAGTGTTGCCTGTGTTTCAACAAATGCTTTAGCAGCAGAAACGGCTGCAAAAGAAAAAGTAGTTGGCATTGAAGTGATTGAAGTTACCGCGCGTAAGCGTACAGAGAATATTAAAGATGTACCCATTTCAGTTTCAGCATTAACACCAAAAAAATTAGAAGTACTTGGTTCTTCAGGCATGGATGTTCGTGCACTTTCGGCTAAAGTACCCAGTTTATTGATAGAGTCTTCATTTGGCCGTACTTTTCCTCGTTTTTATATTCGAGGTTTAGGTAACACAGATTTTGATTTACTAGCATCACAACCTGTTTCGTTAATTTATGATGATGTTGTACTCGAAAATGCCTTAACCAAGGGCATGCCAATGTTTGATATTGAACGCGTAGAAGTTTTACGTGGTCCACAAGGTACATTATTTGGTCGTAACACCACGGCTGGTATTGTTAAAGTTCAATCAAAACGACCAACTCAAGATTTTGATGCTGCTATTTCTGCCTCTTATGGTAGCTATGACTCAACAGATTTACGTTTAGCGGTTGGTGGTGGGTTAACAGATACCCTGTCTGCTCGTGTTTCTTTATTACAACAAGACAGAGAAGATTATATTGATAACCAAGCTCCGGGTTTTGAGCAAAAAGATCAGCTAGGTGGTTACGGTGAAACTGCGGGTAGAATTCAGTTGTTATGGGAACCCAATGATGATTTTTCAGCACTCTTTAATTACCATTTTAGAGATGCCGATGCAGATGCCCGTGTTTTTAGAGCCAATATTATTAAGCCTGGTACCAATGAATTAATTGATGACTTTGACCGTGAAGTTGTATTCCAAGATGCTGCCGTTCGTAATAAGCAAACGGTTGAAATGCAGGGCTCAAGCTTGAAGCTAGAGTATAACCTTGGTGATTACACGTTAACTTCTGTTACCGGTTATGAGTCTGCTGAGATATTCTCTGTGGGTGATATTGATGGTGGCTACGGTGCTTCATTCTTACCTGATATGGGGCCTGGCTTTATTCCTTTCCCTTCAGAAACAGGTGCTTCTATGCCTGATCACTCTCAGGTCACACAAGAAGTTAGATTTGCTAGTAATGATTTAGGCAAATTTGATTACCAAGTCGGTTTTTTCTATTTTGATGAAGACTTAACCATTAATAACTTAAGCTTTAATACTTTAGCTGACGGTGTACAAGATGGTCTTGCCGTACAGAATATGGAAACAACTGCTTGGGCTGTTTTTGCTTCATTTGATATAGAAATTTCAGAGAGAATGAACCTAACCGCAGGTATCCGTTACTCTGATGATGAACGTAATTGGGACGGCACGTTAGTGTTATCACCCTTTGGTGCTCCAGGATTTAGCGAGTCTGCAACGGTTGATGATTCACAAATCAGTGGTGATATTAGCATCAACTATAAATTAAATGACGATGTTAACCTTTATGGTCGTTTAGCTAAAGGTTACCGAGCTCCAAGTATTCAAGGTCGTAGTTTATTATTTTCAGCATCGCATACCACTGCTGACTCTGAAACAGTTACCTCAATTGAAACGGGTTTTAAATCAACACTTTTAGATAATACGGCAAGAGTTGATGGCTCTGTTTATTACTATGTTGTTGATGATCAACAACTAACGGCCGTAGGTGGTTCAGGAAATATAGCCAGCCTATTGAATGCTGATAAGTCTGTTGGCTATGGTTTTGAAGTTGACTCTGAATTTTGGGCAACAGACAATCTAGTTTTCGGCGCAAGTTTGAGTTATAACCATACAGAGTTACAAGACGATACTATTTCTGTAGCAGGCTGTGGTGGTGGTTGTACAATTACCGACCCTCTAAATGCTGATGGTAGAGTCATTATTGACGGTAATTCATTACCACAATCTCCAGAATGGATTGGTAATTTAAGTGCCCGTTGGACCAAAGAGCTTGGTGAAGGTGAGTTGTATGTATATACAGACTGGTCTTACCGTAGCGAAGTAAGCTTTTTCTTATATGAATCTAAAGAATTTACGGGTGATTCATTAATGGAAGGTGGTTTGCGTGTTGGTTATGAGTGGGACACTGACGGCGCTGAATATGAAGTGGCAGCTTATGCACGAAATATTCTTGATGAAGAACAACTTACCGGTGCTATCGATTTCAACAACTTAACAGGTTATGTAAACGAGCCTCGTTTCTTTGGTGTTGAATTTAAAGCTAATTTCTTTTAAATAATACTCAGAAGTTAAACCAAAAAAACCTGCGTTTACGCAGGTTTTTTTATAACTAAATTCACAAAATCAAATAGTGTTAAAGGTTAATTTGCTTTAGCTTTATTTCTCACAATAAACGCTAAGCCAAGTAAAAATAGCATTATAGTGGCAGGCTCAGGAATTGTGGCAGGTTTGTTAGGTTTGCTGACGTTAACTACACCATGTATCACGTCATTAGCACAAGACATAGCCCAACTGAAAGCTAACTGACTAGCGTTTTGAAATGCGGCAATGCCATCAACATTAAAGTTAAAACTCAATTTGTCATAATTATCATGGTTGCCACCAGCATTTTGTGTATCTACACTCCAACTACCAGCAACATCATTGCCACTGCCATTATTAATACCGGCAATTTGACCATCGTGCTGCACATTTGCATCTGCACCATGATATTGACCCGCTGTTATGGTTGATGAAATTTCTACTAGGCTGCCATCATGTTCACTATAACCAGAACCGTAATACTTATCAAAGCGACCGTCCGTTAATTTAAAAGCATAATCAAAGGCATTGGTGTCACCACCCGTACTGATTAATAGATCACCAAATACGATATTATTAATACCATGATGACCAGAGCCATATTTATCATTATAGTCACCGAAATTGGTAAACACATCAACGGTAACGTTACCGTCATCGGTCCAACGGACATTCATACTATTAACTTCAAATTGCCATCCACCGATAGCGTCATTGTCACCATTATTATCAATAAAGGTGGTATCCACTAATATATCGACGGCAAATACGTGGCTAGCGCTTAAAAGTGCGACGATAGCTAAAGGTTTAATTGTTTTGAAAATGAATGACATAGTACTTCCTGATAATTGTCTGCGAGTTACAATAAATGTATCTTTTATGTTAAAAATATATTTTAAGCAACAAACACACCAAAACAATTATTATGTTTTAATACAATCAGTTACTGATTGTTTTAAGTGTATTGGTTATATCAATTGTAACAAGTGTAACAAGTGTAACAAGTGTAAAAATAATAGACGTTATTTACTAGCTTAGATAAACATTAGTCATTATGATTACTGCAAATTTGCGAGGCAACTTATTGCTTACCTAACGACTTACGGATCATTGTTGTATGTTTTTATTCCACGCGCGACCTTTTCAGTTCACGGCTATTAACAAGCTAAAATTTTCATTAGCTTTCATGCTTTTCTTGGCTCCATTTGTTATCGCAAAACAATCAACAGAGAATATTGACAGCTGGTATGAACAAGCGCTTATTTCCTTTCAAAATGAGAAGTTATCTGCAAGCTTAATTCACTTAAAAAATGCTTTACAGGCCAATAGCGATCACATGCCATCAAGAGTTTTATTAGCTCAAGTGTTAATAGAGCAGGGCAATGGCGTTGCTGCAGAAATAGAATTAAAAAGAGCACAAAGAGCTCAAGTAGATAATGACCGCTTAGTCACCTTGTTTGGTCACGCCTATTTGCTACAACATAGATATGATGATGCTTTAGCTATTGCTGCTGCCGGTGAGCGAAATATTGCTATTGAAACCGATTTATTACTCATAAGTGGTCAAGCTTATATAGGAAAGAAGCAATATAGCTCTGCGGACAAAGCATTTATTCAGGTTTTAAAGTTAGCACCACACAAACAATTAGCCTTATTAGGTCGCGCACAAATAGCATTAAATAGAGGACAAATAGATAAAGCACTATCTTTTATTGAACAAGCGGAGCCAAGAGCTGGTTATCTCAAAGCAATAATTAATGTCAGCATAGAAGATAAACAAAGCAGCGATAAAAAGCTCACTGAAGTTATCGCAACATTAGCTGCTGTTCCGCCTGAAGTTATGCGCAGTACCCCTGATTATTATTACTTAGCGGGCTTAACAAATTATCAATTTGGCAACTTAAATGATGCTCGTCGTTATTTAGTACAATATCTTACTTATACCAAGTTTGATATTGCCACCGTCAGTATGATTGCCACGATAGATTTAAAGAATGATGAGGCCAACTTAGCCCGCAGTCTGTTAGGTAAAACGAATTTAGCTCGGCCAAATAATATTAATATTCTCTCCTTGTTAGGGCTTAGTTATTTACAGTTAGGCGATAATCAAAAGGCGCAATTTTATTTTGAAAGAGTATTAAAAATCCAACCAAATTCACCTATTGGTGTTAGCAATTTAGCACGTACTTATATGAAGTCTGGCGATTATAAGACCGCAATAAAAGCATTGTCGGCAATAAAAGACAATAAAGTGAATAGTGTGCAGATAAAATTAATGTTGGTTGATTCATACCAGAATACTCAAGATTATACTGCGGCGCTTGAAATATTGGCTCAGCTTGTCGATGAATTTCCAACAGAAAGCTTTTTTCAACAACGCTTAGGTGTTGTTTACGGCTTATCTGGTGATACCGCTAAAGCAAAAGCCGCCTTCAATTTAGCATTACAATTAGATAAAAGTAACGTGCTTGCCATCGTGCACTTGGCTAGAATAGACAATATATCGGGTGATTTTGAACAAGCATTGTTATTTTTGCAAAAACAGCTACTGGTGTTTGAACAAAATGTATTAATCATGGGGGAAATTTCTGATACCTATTTATTGAAGAAAGACTTAAAGAATGCCGCTCTTTGGATAAACAAGGCTTATGCTTTAGCCCCTAACGACTTAGATGTGCTGGTACGTTTAACGCATGTATTAGCAAGAAACAACCAGTTAGACAAAGCAATTGCAACGGTAAAGCTGTTTATGAGCCATAACTTAAAACAACCAGATTCGTTATTATTGCTGGCTAGTTTGTATCAACAACAAAATAATCATCAGCAGGCCGTAAGTGTCTTACGTGATCATTTAAGTAAAACCAAAGATAGAGAAAAAACATTAATTTTACTGGCTAAAGCACAAATTGAAGCAGGTAATAGAAAGGCGGCCATATCGTCATATAAAAAAGCCATTGTCATCAATGAAAAATCACTGCAGGCACATTTAGGGCTAGTTAATTTAGTTATTGAAAATAAAGATGAAAAATTTGCTTTAATCTTAATCAACACTATTAGTAACTTATCATCAAGCCCTAGTTTGGCAGCAACGCTTAAGGGTGATTTGTACCGCAGTATTGGCAATTTTGTTAAAGCGGAAAGCTTTTACTTACAAGCACTTAAATTGTCAGACCAAAAGCAAGCGATATTAGGCTTGTATAGCAATTACAAAAAACAGCAACAAACACATAAGGCGATAAAGCCTTTATCACAATGGTTAGTTAAATATCCTAACGATATGATGGTGGCGATTTCATTAGCAGATAGTTATAAAAGTAATGATCAATTACAGCAAGCCGCTGACAATTATGAAGCCTTAATAGAGCAATATGGACAATTGCCCTTATTGTTAAATAACATTGCTAGTGTGCATTTTGCTTTAGGAAACCAGCAAATAGCAAAACAATATGCTCAGCAAGCCTATAATTACTTACCTGATAACATTGCTATTATCGACACACTGGCTTGGATAAAATCACAACTTGGTGAATATGATCAAGCTTTAGCGTTATTTAGAAAAGCGCTTGTTAAAGATTTTAATAATGCGGAAATAAAATATCATTTAGCGGTAACACTTAGCGGATTAAATCGCGATGTGGAAGCAAGAAAATACTTAATTGAAGCGGTAGAAAGTAACGATGCTTTTGCAGAGAAAAAACAAGCAAAAGCATTACTTAAATCTTGGTAGTTTATGCGGCAAGGTCGCTAATTTACCGGCTACCTTGCCAACCAAGACATTAACAATGACCAAGCGATAAACCACATAACCAAGCCAATTAAGGTATCGATAACACGCTTAACTTTGGGTTTTGCTAAGACTACTGACAATTTAGCAGCCCCCAATGCTAGGCTTGAAAACCATACTATAGAGCCAGAGATAGCGCCCATTAAAAAGTAAAATTTTGCATCACCACTATACTGCCCGCCAACACTACCAATAACCATAACAGTATCAATATAGGCATGAGGATTTAAAAAGGTCACTATTAAGCTTGTTATTACCACCACTTTGAGAGACTTTTGATTGATAAGAGCCGCTGAATTATCAGCCATACTCACAACAGCTGACTTAAATGACATGGCGCCATAAGCCAGTAAAAAAACAATACCACCCCAGGTGAGTAGGGTAAACAAAGTGTCATTACTGGATAAAATAAAGCTACCACCCAGCACACCAATGCTAATTAATATTGCGTCGTATAGCATAAATAATGCCGCGGTCATTAGGTGGTGATTTTTGTTTATCCCTTGCGTTAATAACATAGAGTTTTGACTGCCAATAGGGATAATCATGCTTAATGCCAATGTAAAGCCTTGGCTTGCTGCCAACATGATCATAATGATGTTCCTGTTAATAAAGTAGTGAATATTGTTGGTTAAAATTGAAAACAGAGATAGTTTGCACTTTTTCTTTAATTTAATATAATTAATAAAATTCAATTATCATAAGTAAAACTAATGAAAGAGTTTGATTATAAGTTACTCTCTGCCTTGGCAACTATCATTGAAGTGCAAAGCTTTGAATTGGCGGCTAAAAAACTATTTATTTCTCAATCTGCTATCTCACAACGTATTAAGTTACTAGAGGAAAACATTGGTCAGCCTATGCTAATTCGCAGCCAACCCATTGAATTGACTGCGGTTGGTGCACAGTTATTGAGTCATTATAAAAAAGTTAAGCAGCTTGAAAATGAATTACTACCGCAGTTACTACCCGACAACCCCATTAAACCAATCAGGATCACCTTAGCGGTGAATGCCGACAGTATTGCTACCTGGTTTATCAAGGCACTCACAGGGGTACTTGAAAATCACCTTATTGAGTTGAATTTACTTATTGAGCATGAAGAACGCACGTTAGATAAGTTACGCTCAGGAGAAGCCATTGGCGCGGTTAGTGTTGAGAAAACACCATTGAAAGGTTATAGATCTTTCGAGTTAGGTAAAATGAATTATTGCTTAGTGGCATCAAAACATTTTCAACAGAAATATTTTAGCGATGGGGTGAATAGCTCGTCATTAAAAATGGCACCAGCGATCAGTTATGATCATAAAGATGATATGCATGTTAGGTTTATTACTCAACATTTTGATTTAGCAGCAAGCGAATACTATTGCCACTGTGTTAGATCTTCAGAAGCCTTTGTTGAGCTAGCCAAGCAAGGGGTAGCCTACTGCTTATTACCAGAATTGCAGATAAAAAATGAGTTAGCTTCAGGTGAGCTCGTCAAGGTGTGCCCCGATAAAAGCTTAGTAGAAACCTTGTATTGGCATAGCTGGGTGTTAGTGAAAGGGGTGAATAAAAAAATATCTCAAGAAATTACTCGTGTTGGACAAGCGCTATTAAGTTAATACACAGCTTTAATAGCGCTTATAGATTCTATGATTCTGTGATTCTATTACAAGTTACTATTTACCACCTAGGGCTTTGAGCCAACACAGAGGATTGACCGTTCTCTGTGCTGTGCCTAGTATTCGATTCTCTTATGGTAAAGCTTTTTAAGCCTAACAAAAAGATAGCGCCTTTATAAAACACTTTCTAGCGTCAGCTCCATCATGTCTTTAAAGGTATTTTCACGCTCATCGGCTGTGGTTTGTTCACCGGTTTTAATATGATCGGACACCGTTAATACCGTCAGTGCTTTTTTGCCGTATTCTGCCGCCACACCATATAAACCAGCCGCTTCCATTTCAACCGCTAAAATACCGTATTTTTCCATTAAGGCAAACATCTCTGGTTGCGGCGTGTAAAATAAATCGGCGGTAAAAATATTACCAACGAGAACTTTTTTACCGAGCTTATCTGCAGTATTTACGACCTTATGTAATAAGCTAAAATCAGCACAGGCGGCAAAATCATATTGATTTAAACGTTGGCGATTGACATTTGAGTCGGTGCTGGCTGCCATACCAATAATAATATCACGAATTTTTATATCATCACGCACTGCGCCACAAGAGCCAATACGAATGATGCTTTCAACGCCATAATCTTTATAAAGTTCGGTCGCGTAAATTGAAATAGATGGAATACCCATACCTGAGCCCATCACTGAAATAGGTTGGCCTTTATAAGTGCCGGTGTAGCCAAACATGTTACGAACGCTGGTGATGCACTTAGCATTATCTAAAAAGTTTTCAGCAATAAATTTTGCGCGTAGCGGATCGCCTGGCATAAGTACGGTTTTAGCGAATTCGCCAGCGTTTGCAGAAATATGAGGTGTGCTCATGAAATATCCCTTATTGTAGTTTTTTGTCAACTTCTCTTGTTGAGAAGTAAAATTATTCAGTAAGTTTTTAGCTTGTTCAAATCAACATCGCTGTTGAAGTGCTACTACTATCAAGGGTGTTTTACTGAGTTTTTTAGTTTATCAATATCAATGAATAAAGTGTAGTTTTTGCGGTAATTAAAACTTTTGCCTTATTGTTCATTTTCTTGTCAACTTTTTTGTTATGGCAAAATACTATTTTGTAATGCTTGCTTTTCACTGTCAGATAAAAAGCAGACAGCAAGGGCATTTCGCTGTAATTGACTAAAATTTTCATCGGTTAAATTTAACACGTCTCTAGCGAGCTTAAATTCATCTTTAATTTCTATCCCTTGTACGGCGGGATCATCAGTATTTAAGCAAGCTTTTATACCATGCTCAAGAAACGTTTTTAGCGGATGTTGACTTAACTCTTTTACGGTGCCCGTTTGAAAGTTTGAGGTTAAGCATGACTCAATCGCAATATCATGTTTAACCATATACGCCATTAATTTGTCATCGGTGCAGGTGGCAACCCCATGACCAATGCGTGTTGCGCCAAGTTCTTCAATAGCTTGCCAAACACTTTGCGCACCGCCAGCTTCACCAGCATGCACGGTTACTTGTAAGCCCGCATCTCTGACTTGTTGAAAGTGAGAGGTAAATAAAGTGCCAGGAAAGTTATATTCATCACCGGCTAGGTCGACAGCAACAAGGTGTTCTTTATGTGTGAGTAGGGCATCTAGCTCTAGTTGACAATGTTTTACCCCGAAAGTGCGGCTTAAAATACCAATAAGGTTAATGCTTACCTTGAACGCTTTCGTGCCGGCTTGCACACCATCAACAATAGCAGCCACAACATCAGCTACCGATAAGTTGTGATTCATCGCCATATAATAAGGTGAAAAGCGCAGCTCTGCGTAGTGTAAGCCAGCATTAAAAGCATCTTCAACATTTTCATAAGCAATGCGCTTAACATCATCAAGGCTTTTTAATACCGCCACACCCCAATCCAGTTTTTTCAAAAAGGCTAATAAATCAGCCTCACTGTGCTGAATTTGTACATGGGGAATAAAGTCTTCAAAACTCGCGCAAGGTAGCGCAATACTATTTTGTTCGGCTAATTGCCAAATAGTGGCGGGGCGGATATTGCCATCTAAATGACGATGCAAATCCATGAGTGGTAATTTTTTATTAATCATCTTACGTATATCCTAATAATATCGGTATGATCACTAATTATATTGTTTTTTTAGACTTTCTCCACTGGTATTAGGGTAATAACACTGGTAAATTGGCTGCGGAATTATTCATTTAGGCGTCTAGACGTATTAAATTGGTAAATAACAGCAACAGCCTTGTATTGAAAAAGAGAAATAACTATGTATCAAACTGACGATGTGCGCATCAATAAAATCAAAGACCTATTACCTCCAGTGGCATTATTGGAACGATTTCCCGCGTCAGAGCAAGCCACTAAGTCAGTTGTTGCTGGTCGTGCGGCCATTCACAATATTTTTAATGGTAAAGATGATCGCTTACTCGTAGTCATTGGCCCTTGCTCAATTCATGATCCTAAAGCAGCACTTGATTATGGCCAACGGTTAGTAAAATTACGTGAGAAATATAAAGGCAACTTAGAAATTGTTATGCGTGTTTATTTTGAAAAACCACGTACTACTGTAGGCTGGAAAGGCTTAATTAACGACCCTTATATGGATAACAGTTTTAAACTTAATGACGGTTTACGCATAGGAAGAAAACTATTACTCGACATTAATGAGCTAGGCTTACCAACAGCTGGTGAGTTTTTAGACATGATCACGCCACAGTACATGGCTGATTTTATGTGTTGGGGAGCTATTGGTGCCCGTACTACGGAATCACAAGTTCATCGTGAACTCGCTTCAGGCCTTTCTTGCCCGGTAGGTTTTAAAAATGGCACTGATGGCACGATTAGAATCGCCATAGACGCTATTGGCTCTGCTGCGGCATCACATCACTTTTTGTCCGTGACTAAGTTTGGCCATGCGGCTATTGTCGAAACCACAGGTAATAATGATTGCCATATTATTTTACGTGGTGGTAAAACCACTAATTTTGATGCCGAAAGTGTTAAAGAAGTAACATCACAGCTTGATGCCAGTGGTTTAAAGTCAAAGATTATGATTGATTTTAGTCATGCTAACTCAAGCAAAAAATTTGAAAATCAAATGTTAGTTGCTACCGATGTTAGTGAGCAAATTAGCCAAGGTAATCAAAATATTTTTGGCGTGATGGTAGAAAGCCATATAGTTGAAGGTAATCAAAAGCTTGTAGATGGTAAAGCACAAGTGTATGGACAAAGTATTACCGATGCTTGTATTGGTTGGGATGACACTGAAACCATGCTTGCACAGCTAAATAATGCGGTTGCAGCTAGAAGAAAAAGTTAACTTTCTCTTTGTCTACATGCTATCAATAACTTGAAAAGCATGCTAAAAAGTCTACTTATCCTTTTATTCGAAGAGAATGGTTGTTCCCTTGTCGAAATGTATATAAGTAGGCTTTTTTTATGCAAACTGCTATTAACAATATTCTAGAGCAAATTGAATCTGTTGTCCTCGGAAAACCCCACGAATGCCGTTTAGCGCTTGCTTGTTTGCTTGCCCAAGGGCACTTACTCATTGAAGATTTGCCTGGTATGGGTAAAACCACATTGGCGCATGCACTTGCCAATACATTAGGGTTAAGCTATCAACGCACGCAATTTACCAGTGACTTACTGCCCGCAGATATTATCGGTATCTCTATTTTCAATCGAGAAACTAATAGTTTTGAATTACATAAAGGACCAATTTTTAGCCAAGTAGTGCTCGCAGATGAAATAAATAGAGCCAGTCCTAAAACCCAAAGTGCGCTACTTGAAGCAATGGCGGAGCAGCAAGTTAGCATTGACGGTGAAACTTACCCGTTGCCAACACCATTTTTTGTTATTGCCACCCAAAACCCGCTATTTCATGCCGGTACTTATCCTTTGCCAGAGTCGCAACTTGACCGATTTATGATGCGCATATCGCTGGGTTTTCCTGATGTAGCGGCAGAAAAGAAAATTCTACTTAGTAATAGTAATAGTCAAGCAAGCCGTACGAAAACGACACCACAAGCTATTACAGTAGATGAGTTGGCTTCAATACAAGCCCATATACAGCAAATACAGGTAGCGGATAACGTTATCGACTATATTATTGCCTTATGCCAAATTACTCGTGGTCAAATAAACTCAGCAAATCAACATGAAATAAATTGCAAACCTCTATCACCAAGAGCGGGCAAAGCTTTACTTGCCGCAGCCAAGGCGTGGGCTTTTATCAATAATAGAGATTTTGTACTCCCTGACGATGTACAGGCGGTGTTCACTGCCGTATGTCAACATCGAATAGAATTAACAGCACAAAACTATAATGACAGTCAAAGCCCGTTATGTGCTCAAATCATCCAGTGCGTGGATGTATTAACGCCATTGCAATCATAGTAGCAGTAACATAATGGCCGCAAATAGTTTTAAAGCTTTTTTTTACCACCGTTTTGATACTTGGTTAAAGCGTCGGGTGCCTAGTCGCTCTCATCATCAACTATCACGGCAAAATATTTTTATTATGCCAACTAAGTTTGGTTTTGCTTATCTGTTATTTGTTTTTTTACTGTTTTTGTTAGCCACTAATTATCAAAACAATATCATTATGTTGATGAGCTATTTATTAGCGAGTTTTTTTATTAGTGTCATGATGCATAGCTTTTATAACTTTTCGGGGCTTGGTTTTCAATCAACAGCTAAACACTCAGGTTTTGCTAAACAAACAATCAATGTACCAGTTACTATTATTGCGACCAAGCAGCACTTTGATTTGACACTGAGCTTTGCCAAACAGCCTAAGCAACCCAAGCAGTCGAAGCAATCTAAACAACAGCAGCAAAAAATTTATCTTGAGCAGTGCCATGCAGGCAATACAGAGGTTGTTTTGCCTTACATTGCCAAGCAGCGTGGTACTGTCAATATTGGCAGAATAAAAATAGCCAGTGAGTATTCTTTTGGTCTCTTTGTTTCTTGGGCGGTATTAGATTTCTCTCATCAAATAACCGTTTATCCACAGCCAAAGAAAATTAACGCTAATCAATATAGGCTGGCAGGACAAGATAGCCAAAACGCAAATAGCACCAATTATGCCAACCAATCCGCTGGCTTAGATGATTTTTCCGAGTTAAAAAATTACGTGTTAGGTGAATCTAGAGCACGCATAGCATGGAAGCAATTTGCTCGTGGGCAGGGCAGGTACAGCAAACATTATCAGAGCCAGCAGGGCAGTTTACCTTGGCTTAAATTGAGTGAAATGCCCAGCGCAAACCTAGAGTCACAATTAAGCTACCTTTGTTATTTGGTACTTGAATATAGCCATAGTGAACAGCGTTTTGGTCTTGATTTGACGGTAAATGGTCATAGCGGTGCCAGTGATGTTGACAAAAAAATTGCCCCTGATGTAGGCTTTTTACATCAAAGTGCTTGTTTAACCGCTTTAGCAAACTTTAATCAGTGGGTTAGAGAGTCATGAGTAATAATATCCCTCAAACAGAGTCTTTTAACTTACCTAAAAATAGCGCTTGGCTACTTTGGGGTTGTCAATTAGTGAACATAAGCAGCTTAGCGGCAGAGTTAAGCACTTGGATGTTAGCTATTTTGGCATTATGCCTTTGTTGGCAAGCGTTACTGCTTTCCAGACAAAAAACCTCAAATGTTAGCCCTAACGTTGGCTCCGCGATAAAACTTCATACCGATGCTGTACGTATGTCGCCGTTTATTTTAATGTTACTTGCCATCAGTGGCTGTGTCGCTATTGCGGTTTCGGCGCAATCGTTTGGCGTGCTTATTGCGATGGTGCACTTGCTCACTTTTGCTTATGCGCTTAAAGCATTTGAAATCAAAAAAAGAAAGGACTTTTATCAACATAGTTTATTGGGTGTGTTTTTATTGGCTTGCGCACTGATCTTTAAACAAGATTTAGGCTTTTCACTGTTTATATTGCTCTTGCTTGTTATTAACTTAACCTTGATACACCAAGCGTTTGCTAAGAGAAACTCATTGTTTAATGCCAGTAAAACGGTTGTTATACTGTTACTACAAAGCTCATTACTGGCGATAACTCTGTTTGTGGTTTTTCCTCGTTTGTCGCCTTTTTGGCAAGTGCCAATGGCAAATTCAGCTAAAACAGGCTTGTCAGACGTTGTTAGTCCTGGAGATATCGCTAATTTAGCTTTATCTAGCGAGCTAGCTTTTCGTGCCAACTTTAAAGGAGCAAGTATTCCTGCCTATTCAACCTTGTACTGGCGTGCTATGACGTTAGAAAACTATGATGGCCGCAAATGGACACGAGTTAATAACAATGCACAAGGTCAACACAACACAAAAGCGAAGCAACAAGGTTTTAATCCAACAACATCGGGGACAGCAATCAGTTATCAAGTTATTGCTCAGCCAAGCTTTCAACCTTGGCTTTTTGCTCTATCTGTCGCCACAACAACAGATCCCAAGCTAGTGTTAAAGCAAGATTACACCATACAAAGCACCACGATAGTTAACCAACTTAAACACTATCAGATTAAAAGTTACCCTGATGCACCACTGGCATTATCACTAAGCCAACAAAGTCGACAACGTAACCTTGCTATCAAACCAGGAAGTAACCCTAAACTTGAGCAGCTGGCTGTTGATTTAAAGGCCAAACACCAAAGTTCATTAGCATTATCTCAAGCAGTATTGACAACGTTTAGAGAGCAAAAATATTATTATACCTTGCAAGCCCCTATGCTTATTAACAACAGTTTAGATCAATTTTACTTTGACACAAAAGCAGGATTTTGTGTTCATTATGCCAGCAGTTTCACTTATTTAATGCGCGCTGCAGGCGTGCCTGCTCGTGTTGTGACTGGGTATTTGGGCGGAGAGTATAATGATGAAAGCAATGATGCCAGTAGTGAAGACAATTCATCGCAAGGCGGGCATTTAAGTATTTATCAATATGATGCCCATGCATGGTCTGAAATTTGGCTGGAAGGGATAGGCTGGTACAGAGTTGACCCAACCGCTGCCGTTGATCCTGAGCGTGTGAGTCAGGGCTGGTCAAGCGCTTTGCTTGAACAACAATCTGAACTTAATAGTGACTTTATAAGTTTATATCGTATTAAACAGTTGGCTTGGTTAAATACCTTAAGATTAAAACTTGATGCGATAAATTACCAATGGACTCGTTGGGTGTTAGGTTATTCGGCAAAACAGCAATATGATTTACTCAAACGTTGGTTCGGACAAAGTATGCCTTGGAAAACAGCCGCTATAATTGCCATGGCTTTAATGCTAGCAATGGCATTCTTTACGTTGTTTTACTGGCTAAGTGGTGCGAAAAACAGCAAACATAAAGTGTCACCTGCACAGGCAGTTTATAATCAATGTTTAACTGCACTTGCCAAGAAAGGCTTCACTAAAGAGCGTCACCAGACAACACAGCAATTTTCTCTTGTTATTAACGAGCAATTACCCCATTTATCTGCCGATTTTACCGAACTAACATCAGTTTTTGAATGTTTGCACTATCAGCAGTATAGCGAACAAGAGCAGTTGGCTTTAATGGCGCAGTTAGCAAAAAAAGTGCGCGATGTTACCAAAGCACTTAACAGTGTTTCTACTATGGCTAATGATACGAAAAATATATCAAGCATGATCAATAATAAAAAATATAAAAATCCTCAGCAATAATAATCCTTTAGCGTTTAAACGAAAAAATCAGCCCCAAAAGGCTTGTTGAATTAAGCGATAAAGTCTACATTGTCATTGTTAGCAAAGTGATGAGTATAACCACGATGGAGTGTCAATTTATGCAGTATCATTCAATGGAAAAATCTAAGCAACATGCCCGTTCAGACACACAAGAGTACTACGAAAATATCACTAAGCATAAATCTTATACTATGGCAAAAGTAGTTTCTGTGGTTAGTTATTTAACGCTGATTGGTTGGCTAATCGCCATGGCTCTTTATGGTAAACATAAATCTGACTTTGCCAGTTTTCATTTACGTCAGTCTCTGGGTTTGATTATTACCGGCGCATTACTGGCTTTTATTCCACTTATTGGCTGGTTAATGGATGTTGGGGTATGTTTAGCTTGGTTATTTGCACTCTATCATGCCGCTCAAGGCAATCAGCAAAAAGTACCTTTTTTAGGTGAACTTTACCAAGAACATCTTGATTTCATCAAATAACCGCGATTTTTTCACAAAATAGTGATTATTTTCAAATTAATACTTTACAAATATTCTCACACTATTTAATATTCGCCCCGTCTTCAGGCAAGTGTTAATATGCGTATTTTCCTTGCTAAGATAATTGGTGAGATGGCTGAGTGGTCGAAAGCACCGGTCTTGAAAACCGGCAAGGGTTTGTAGCCCTTCTAGAGTTCAAATCTCTATCTCACCGCCACATTAAGAAAAGCCGCTAATCGAAAGATTAGCGGCTTTTTGCTTTCCAGCTTTTGGTGAATAGTAAAGGTTTGTAGCACAACACCTTTACTATAGAGTTCAAATCTCTATTTCACCGCCACTTATTATATTTGTTCTAAAAGGTTGTTAATATTTTGTTATTCATTAGGAATATGATTGATGCCAAAGAAAGTTAAATTGCTATTCAAAACTACGCTATGTAAGTGCATTTTAATGGTCTTAATCACGGCAGCTTACTTTGTAAACAAATATTAATATTACCTTGCTTATCTCGCATTAGTTTCAAATTCACTTATGCTTAAGTTATCTCTCTTTGTCTGCTTTAGAGGTAACTATGAAATATATTTTTCTAATCATTACGTTGCTATCCACCACATTATTATTTTCTTGCCAGAGTTATAATGGCGATTTGAGTCAAACAAAAAATACTAATCTTTTATATCTTGGTCAACAGTTTATTTCACCGCCATCGTTTCACCTTGAAACCGAGCAAGAAATATTTATGCTTGATGAAGAGATGATTGCTCTGGTCGAAAGCAAATTGATGACGACGCAGAGCACCAAGAAAAAAGCCCGGTTGCTACTTGAACATATTTTTTCTCAGGACAATATTGCTTTAAGTTATGCTAGCAATGCCAATGTGACGGCGCGCGACGCTTTTCATAGTAAAACAGCTAATTGTATGTCGTTAACCATCATGGCCTATGCGCTTGCTAAAGAAGCCGGCTTAAAAGCAAATTTTCAACAAATAGATATTCCTGAGTATTGGGTTAGAAATGGCCAATATAACTTACTCACCGGCCATGTAAATTTAAGAATTCAAGCGCAAGAAAACATTAAGAAAACCGTTATTTATGGCTCCGATGCTATAACCATAGACTTCGACCCTTATGTGGTTAGGCGCTCGTTTCCCAAAAGGATAATTGGCAAAAACACCGTATTAGCGATGTTTTATAATAATAAAGGTGGGCAAGCGCTGGTATTGGGAAACTACGCTGTTGCCTATCAATATTTAAAAGCCGCCACCCAAGCTGATCCCTTATTTAGTCCTGCTTGGGGGAACTTAGCGGTGCTTTACAAATTAACAGATAATACTACCGTTGCAGAGAGTACCTACAGGCATGCTATTGCTCTTAATGCCAACAACTTAACAGCCCTCGCTAATTTAGCGATATTGTTACACAGTGAAGAACAACCAGTAGCAGCAAAAAAAATTGAAAATAAACTGCATTTAAAACGCAAAAACAATCCTTATTACCAAGCTTTATTAGCTAATGAAGCTTCTTATCGTCAAGACTATCTACTTGCCATTACTCATTATAAAAAAGCATTAAAATTAGATGCAGCTATCCATGAATTCTATTTTGGTTTAGCAAAAGTATATTACCAAATGGGTAATATTAACTCGGCTAAAAAAATGATGCGCAAGGCGATAAGGTTAAATAAGGCGAAAAGTACAGAGCATCAATATATTGCAAAACTCAATTTTTTAAATGCTGAACAAATTAATTAAGCATGTATACCCATGTTACCTCAAGATGCAGGATTCAGCTGGAATTAGAAACGCCTTTAGGCAAGGCATTTATTGAAGAGAATGGTTATTCCCTTGTCGAAATAAATAACGTAGCATAAAGCGCTTCTAAACCAGCCCTACGGGGATGTCTGAGCAAATCATGCTCTTCGTTGCATCAGTTTTTAAGGGAACAACCCTTAATAAAAAGATGCGTCTTGATCATGAATCGCTCAGGCATCCTGAAACTCGCATCTTGAAGTATCATGGGTATATTACCTTTTCTTGATAAACATATAAGTAATCAAAACTGACTAATTAGACAATTAATATTAAATCAATATTAATCGCGTTATAATAAAAACCTAACGAGTAAAGCTAGACAACAAGAATAAAGGTTACCTGTAATGAACAAAAAATATATTACCGCGCAAGAGTTACTAGAAGACTCTTTTAGATTAGCAGCAAAAGTGTTTAATGATGGCTTTAGACCACAGTTTATTGTCGGAATTTGGCGCGGTGGCGCACCAATAGGTATTGCTGTTCAAGAATATTTTGACTTTAAAAAAGTAGAAACAGACCACATTGCGGTACGCACGTCGTCTTATTATGGTATTAATAAGCAAAGCAAAGACATCAAAGTACACGGCTTGCATTATATTATTGAAAATGCCAATGCTGGCGATGGTTTATTAATTGTTGACGATGTTTTTGATTCAGGTCGAAGTATTAAAGCTTTAATTGCCCAGCTTGAAGTATCAATGCGACAAAATATGCCCAAAGATGTTCGCACAGCATGTCCTTGGTATAAACCTGCGAATACCCAAGTGGATATAAAACCAACGTACTACGTGCACGAGTCAGACGAATGGCTAGTTTTCCCCCATGAATTATCAGGGTTAACGCCTGATGAAATCATTAAGGGTAAAAAAGACTTAGCTAACATACAAGACTTATTAGTTTAATATCTATTTAATATAGATGACTTGTTAGTTGAGTATAGTTACCTACATATCTTAAAAAATCACTGCTTGCAGTGATTTTCATATAATAATAACTGGAAAACCGTATGAGTCGTTTTGTTATATTTTTGTTCGTGGTCATTGTATCTGGTTCTGTTTACGGTAAAACAGCAAAATCAACCGTGATTTTGCTGTCCATTGATGGTTTTGCTTATGATTATTTAAGTAAGTATCAACCTAAAAACATGCTCGCTTTTGCAAAGTCTGGGGTAAAAGCAAAGCTTCTCCCTGTTTATCCGAGCAAAACATTTCCTAATCACCTATCAATAATAACAGGGGTTTACCCAGCTAAACACGGCATCATTCATAATAAGTTTTATCATCCTCTTTTAGGTAAAAAATATTCACTTGGCGCAGGTAAAAAGAATAGCGCCTGGCTAACAGCAAAACCTTTCTGGTCATTTGCTGAAGAAAACGATATCAATACCGCCATTTATTTTTGGCCTGAGTCAGAAGCAATAGGTCAGGGCAGTCTACCCAGTTTCAACATTCCTTATAATAGAACCGACTCTGAAAAAGCACATTTTGACAAAATTATAAACTGGTTGAAATTGCCTGAAGCACAAGCACCACAATTTATAATGAGTTACTTTTCAAGTGTTGATGATGCCGGACATAAATATGGAGCAAACTCTGTGCAATTAAAACACGCAGTTGCTGACATTGATAAGCTTTTTGGTGATTTTATCTCGCGCTTACAAAAAGAAATCTCTACTAAGGTTAATGTTATTTTACTCTCTGATCATGGCATGATGCAGATTAATAAAAATAATAACATTAACGTAACAGCGGTGTTTGACGAAAACCTAATAAAACTCATCACTGACAAATCAATGGTAGTCGCGCAAAGCAGCACACAATTATATGTTTATTTCGATCACGATAAACTGAGTGATAAAAAACAAACATCAATTTTTCAATCGTTATTGGCAAAACAAAGCTTAAGTGATGATTTTTATAGTGTTTATCGAAAAGGTAACTATCTTGAACACTGGCAGCTTCACGATGATTTAGCCATAATTCCTGACTTGATCCTTGAAGCAAAAGCAAATAGTAGCTTTATCAATGACAAGTACCCAAGTGACAATGTCGCAACACATGGCTATGACGCAAAAAACAAACAAGCACTGTCGGCTATTTTTCTAGCTTCAGGGCCTGATATTATTAAGGGGCAGCAGCTTGATGATTTTGAAAATATTCATATTGTGCCTTTAATGAGTCAATTACTCGGTTTAAAGCAAATACCTCACATAGATGGCAAACCTTCGGTTTTAGCACCTATCATCAAAAGCCATTAACTTACGGCATTAGTCACGGCTAACTACAGAGTAGACACTGAGATGTTATATTCTCAGTGTAGTGCGATAACCTCGATGAATGATGTAGTACAGGTTTTAAGTTGAAGAAATGGCAAATTATAAGCTAGCCATTTCAACCTATAATAGTGTAATCTTGAAAGCTAAATTACATACTCATGACACTAACATCTTGAACTAACATGGGTATATACCAATAACTTACAAGAATATTTAACACTAAATGAAAAATACCTATATCGCCAGACAAGCAATCCTTAACGAAAAAGGCCAAACCATTGGTTATGAACTTTTATTCAGGGATAGCCCTGACAATAAGTTTCCAGAAGTAGAGCAAGATATTGCTAGCTCTAAACTTATTATTCAAAACCATATTCATGGCGATATAAAAACCATTAGCATGGGGAAGTTAGCCTTTATTAACTTTACCGAGAATTGTCTTATTCACAAGTTCCCTTTAATGTTTGATAAAGACTCGATTGTTATCGAATTAGTTGGACAGGAAAAACCCACCAAAAAACTGCTAAAAATTATTAAGTTTTACCATGAAAATGGCTATAAGGTCGCTTTAACAGAATATGATTTAGCACCACATTGGGATTTATTATTCCCTTATATTGATATTGTGAAAGTTGATATTGAAAAAATAAATACCAAACGTTTATTACCTGCGGTTGCCAGAATGAAACCCTTTAATGTTGCTATCGCGGCAGAAAAAGTTGAAACGAGAAATCAGCAGCAAACGTTAGCTGAAGTAGGGTTTAACTACTTTCAAGGATTTTTCTATCATCAGCCAGAAATTATTAAAGGGCAAGCTTTAGCGCCAATAAAAGCACAAATGTTGCAGTTATTAAGTGAAACATTTAATTACCCCTTAAGCTACGACACTGTCGCCGAAATAATCAGCCATGACGTCAATTTAACGGTTGGTTTATTAAAAATGGTTAATAATGTTACCACGGGTGTTCGCGTTGAAATAACCTCATTAAAACAAGCCGCGGCATATCTTGGTGAAGAAAAATTAAGGCAATTTGTTTCTATTTTAGCCTTATCAAATTTGACCTCAGAAACCACTGATGAAGTATGTAAACAAGCCTTGATCACCGGAAAAATGATGTTTGCCCTGAGTAATAAAGGTGCATTCAAATCAGTCAGTGATCTTGCTTTTATTACCGGCTTACTGAGTGCCATTGAAATTATGTTAAAACTGCCAATGGCAGAAATTGTTAAAACCATGCCGTTAGCACAGCCAATCGAAAGCGCCTTGGTAACACACGAAGGTTTACTTGGTCAGCTATTAGATATAACCACCACTTTTATACTAGGCCATGAAGATTTAAAAACAGATGGCAGCTTAGAAGAAAATCTTGCTCAATTTTCATTAGAAAAACATGTTGTGCAAAAAGAATTTCTTGAAGCTAGTCAGTGGTGTCAAAACCTAAATTTAGAAAATCTGTCCAAATAATTTAGTACAATAATAACCATACCGATAACCTGTTAAAACTTACATTGGAAGTGCAACAGGTTATTCATACATCACCGTTTTTTTTCAGGCTTTAAGTTGCCTTTTCAATAAATCCTCAGCTTCGTCATCTTGACTTAATACCTCCCCATAAATAATTTGTTAAAGTTTGATCTTGATCAAAGCTCTATAAAGTTTTAAACTTTCAGAAAATATTGAAACTTTATTTGAGTGCTATGGAAATTTCAGAAAAAAATCAATCATTCGTCTATCATTTTGGTGAAATGGGCAGCAAATGGGGCTTTAACCGCACGGTTGGGCAAATATATGCGCTATTGGTTATTACCGATAAACCTATAACAGCCAATGAGCTTGCTAGCGCACTGAGTATTTCTCGCGGTAATGTCAGTATGGGCATTAAAGAACTGCAATCATGGCAACTTGTGCACGTTAGTCATATCCCTGGTGATCGAAAAGAATATTACCATGCCATTGGTAGTGTTATGGAGATGGCAAATACCGTGTTTGAAGAAAGACGTAAGCGTGAAGTTGATCCAACCCTTTCATTATTAAGAAACTTACTACTAGAAAGCCCTACATCCGACAGTGAAAAATATGCACAACAACGTATGCAAGATATTCATGATCTCTTAGAAATGATCACTAATTGGGCGGCAGAATTACAAAAACTGTCACCAGAGCAGTTGAGCACGTTAATGAAATTAGGCACTGGGGTGACCAAAATGCTGTCGGTCAAAAAAAATCTATTTTCTAAAAACAAAGACTAGAACTCAACTGTAAAAATAACTAACTAAGCTGAATAACTAAATAAATAACGTATTTATTCAGCTTAGCAATATTTACCACGAAGAGCCCTCAGTGCAGCATCGCGGCTCGGTGGTGAACCGTTACTAAATAACTATGCATACAATAATGTGCCGTACACAAGCAGCGCAGGAGAGTAATTAATATGATCAATGAAACCCTAGTGGAGTTATCTCGATGGCAGTTTGCCATTACCGCCTTATTCCATTTCTTATTTGTTCCTTTAACCCTTGGCTTGACATGGATTTTATTTATCATGGAAGCCGTTTTTGTTATGACTGGCCGAGAGATTTACCGGGACATGACCAAGTTTTGGGGCAAGTTGTTTGGTATTAACTTTGCCATTGGCGTGGCCACAGGCCTAACCATGGAGTTTGAGTTTGGTACTAATTGGTCTTATTACTCTCATTATGTTGGTGATGTTTTTGGTGCTCCCTTAGCCATTGAAGGCTTAATGGCCTTTTTCCTTGAGTCCACTTTTGTCGGCATGTTTTTCTTAGGCTGGGACAGATTAAGCAAACGCCAACATTTAATGGGCACATTTCTTATGGCCATAGGAACAAACATGTCTGCACTGTGGATATTAATTGCCAATGGTTGGATGCAAAACCCCGTTGGGAGTGAGTTTAACTATATGACCATGCGTATGGAGCTAGTCAGCTTTAGTGAAATTATCTTTAACCCGGTGGCACAAGTTAAATTTATTCATACGGTCGCGGGTGGTTATGTGGCGGGGTCAATGTTTGTGTTAAGTATCAGCAGTTATTATTTACTCAAGGGTAGGGACATAGCTTTTGCGAAACGCTCTTTCTCTGTCGCGGCAGGTTTTGGTTTAGCGGCGATACTGTCTGTTATTCTGCTTGGCGATGAATCGGGTTATGAAGTAGGTGAAGTACAACGAGTAAAACTTGCGGCAATAGAAGCTGAATATCACACAGAACCGGCACCAGCCGCATTTACGCTCATCGGCATACCTGATGATGAAGCGATGGAAACGCATTATGCGGTAAAAATACCTTATGCATTAGGAATTATCGCCACTCGCTCTTTAGACGAAGAAGTGATTGGTTTACGTGACTTACAAAAGGCTCATGAGCCTCGTATTCGCAACGGTATGATCGCGTATGAGTATTTAATTAAATTACGTAATGGTGAAGATACGCCTGAAAATATTGCTAAATTTAACGACGTTAAACACGATCTCGGCTATGGGTTATTGCTCAAACGTTACACCGAAAATGTTGTTGATGCCACTGAAGCACAAATACAGATGGCCGTTAAAGACTCAACACCAGCCGTTGCGCCAATTTTTTGGGCCTTTCGTATGATGGTCGCCTCAGGGTTTATCATGTTATTGCTGTTTGGCTTAGCCTTTTATTTTAATGCTCGTCGTGAAATAGAAAAAAAGCGTTGGTTGTTAAAATCAATACTTTTAGCATTGCCTTTGCCTTGGGTAGCCATTGAAAGCGGCTGGTTTGTTGCCGAATTTGGTCGCCAACCTTGGGCGATTAGTGAGATATTACCCACCTTTTTATCAACCTCTGATTTGTCGGTAAACGATGTTTTGTTCTCTCTCGTTGCCTTTATTATTGTTTACAGTATTTTATTTGTCATTGAAATGTACTTAATGATTAAGTTTGCTCGTTTAGGCCCAAGTGCCTTACATACTGGCCGCTATCATTTTGAACAAGCACCAGTGCTAACTTCTGGTCTTCGCAGCCAAATTTCTTAAGGAGAAAGATATGTTTGATTACGAAACATTAAAATTTTTATGGTGGTGCATAATCGGCTTTCTATTTATTGCTTTTGCCATTACTGACGGTATGGACATGGGCGTAGGTGGTTTATTACCCTTTGTTGCGAAAAAAGATGTCGAGCGCCGCGTGGTTATTAACACGGTTGGCGCGCATTGGGATGGTAACCAAGTTTGGTTTATTACCGCTGGCGCCTCTTTATTTGCCGCATGGCCATTGGTTTATGCAACCGCATTTAGTGGCTTTTATTTTGCCATGATGTTAACGCTATTTTGTTTGTTTTTACGCCCCTTAGCGTTTGATTACCGTAGTAAAATTGAATCACCAAGATGGCGTGATAACTGGGATAAGGCATTATTTGTTGGCTCGATGGTACCAACATTAGTCTTTGGTATTGCTTTTGGTAATTTATTGCAAGGTGTGCCTTTTAATTTTGACTCGCTAATGCGCGTAACCTATACCGGTTCATTTTTTGCCTTGTTTAATCCTTTCGCTCTGTTAACGGGTGTTGTCAGTGTCACCATGATTTTAATGCATGGCTCAACATGGTTGGTAATGCGCACAGATGCTGATGTTGCTCAGCGCTCTGCAAATATTGGCCGCATTGTTTCAGTAGTGCTAATACTCGCTTTTGCGCTTGCTGGCGTGATGATTTGGCAAAGTATTACAGGCTATTTAGTGGCGAGTAATCTCGACACTATGGGGCAAGCACAACCAACAACGAAAGAAGTTATCACCGCTGTGGGTACTTGGCTCAATAATTATAATGACACGCCACTATTATGGTTATTGCCTATTACGGGGATAACTATGCCGTTGTTAGTGGCCTTACTCTTGAGTAAAAAAAGTAAAACCATGTCGGTAAAAGTAATCGCTTTTTTAGCGAGTTCATTAGCAATAGTGGGGATTATTTTAACCGCAGGCATCGCTATGTTTCCGTTTATTATGCCATCTAGTAGTCAACCTAATCATAGTTTATTAATGTGGGACGCCGTTTCTAGCGAAGGAACTTTAGGCGTAATGCTGGTTGTGGTGGCTATTTTTACGCCTATTATTATCGGTTACACTTTTTGGTGTTACAAAAAAATGTGGCGTACGGTAACTATCGCTGAAATTGAGCAAAATAATCATAGTGCTTATTAATATTAAGCAAAATTAGAGGAAAAATTATGTGGTATTTTAGTTGGGTTTTAGGAGTATTACTCGCGGTATCTTTAGGGATAATTAATGTTATGTGGTACGAAATGGAGCAGCATGTAGACAATGTAGCTAAAGATCAAAATAGCGACGAGTAACCATAAAAAAGTGTCTTTATCCTGTTCGAAAGCTTTACCACAGAGAGCACCGAGGTGCTGAGCAAAATGTAAGATGATAGATAAAACTGAAACGCAAAAAAAGCAAATTAACCGCTGGCTTAAGTCTCATAAAAAGCGTGCACAAGGTAAGTTAAGCACGGCTATTGCGTTAGGATCATTAAATGGATTATTAATGATTGTACAAACCGCAATGCTTGCTTACCTTATTGATATAACTATATTTAATAGCACAGAAATCAGTTTAACTAACAATATAGCCGATACCAGCCTCGTTAGTATGACGTTAGTTGCTGTCATTTTATGTCGGGCGGCCTTGGGTTATTTTAGTGAATGTTATAGCCGTCGTGGCGCTCAGTTTATTAAAGCGAATATTCGCTCAAAATTGCTTAATCGCTTGTTTCAACTTGGCCCGGCTTACACACAAACCAAGGGCAGCGCTAAGTTAAGCCATTTATTACACCAAGGCGTTGAATCATTAGAAGACTACTTTGCCGGTTATCTTCCTGTCATTGCTTATTGCGCCGTTATTCCCTTAGCAATACTTATTGCGGTATTTCCTATTGATTGGCAGTCAGGCTTAATATTGTTGTTTACCGCGCCAATGGTGCCATTTTTTATGATCCTTATTGGCCATAAAGCACAACGATTAAATCAACAACACTGGCTTAAACTACAGCGAATGAGCAGCCATTTTCTCGATATAATCCAAGGATTAACACAGCTTAAAATATTTAATGCTTCACGCAGAGAGATAGCCGCCGTAAAAAAAATCAGTGATGATTATGGCGATCAAACTATGGATATTTTGAAAATCGCCTTTCTTTCATCATTCGTTTTAGAGTTTTTAGCTTCTATTTCAATCGCTTTAGTGGCGGTTATTTTAGGCTTTCGTTTGTACTATGGCGATGTCGACTACGTTTTTGCCTTATGGGTGTTATTGCTAGCACCTGAGTTTTACTTGCCGTTCAGGCAGCTGGGCACGCAATATCATGCCAAAATGGCAGGGGTGACGGCAGCAGAAGACTTGGTTGAAATACTGAATAATCCACAGGTAAAAAATACGCAACAATCACCATTTACCGCGCCTTTCACTATCAAGTTTACCCAAGCCGAATTTGCTTACCCTGAACGTAGTAATGCCTTAACCAAAGTGAATGTTGAGTTTTCATCGCCAGGGCTATATGCGGTTATTGGTGAAAGTGGCGCGGGTAAGTCGACTTTAATTGATATGGTGTTAGGTTTTATTTTGCCTAATTCAGGGCAAGTAACCATTAACGGCGCTCCCTTAAATAGCACTAACCGCGATGGCTGGTTACAACACTGTGGCTGGATTGCACAACAGCCGCAAGTTTTTTACGGTTCATTAGCATCAAATATCGCACTGTCAGCCAATTATAAAGCTGAACTTGTTATTACAGCACTTGAAAAAGCAGGTTTAGCCAATTTTTTACAAACACTTGAGCACGGTATTGAAAGTCAAATTGGCGAGGCTGGGGCAGGGCTTTCAGGTGGCCAAACTCAGCGTTTAGCGCTAGCGCGAGTATTTTATCATCAACCGAAAGTGTTGGTGCTTGATGAGCCAACCAGTCACCTTGATCAGCAAACTGAAAAAATTATCACGGCATCAATCAATGCCTACGCTAAAAACCATATTGTTATCGTGATAGCGCATCGTTTGCATACGGTTGTTAACGCTAAAAAAATTATCGTGCTTGAGCAAGGGCAAATAATAGAGTCAGGTAGTCATCAAGAACTGCTAATAAATGATGGTTATTACGCACAGCAGATTAAGGCATGAAGGAGGGGAACGTATGAAGGTTTTTATTCGCTTAATGAGTTTACTTAAACCACAATTACCCTTGATGTTGTTGGGTGCATTGCTGTCAGTTATCACCGTGGTCGCCAATATTAGTTTATTAGCGGTTTCTGGCTGGTTTATTACCCTAATGGCCATCGCAGGAACCACAGGCATAACGGTAAATTATTTTACTCCGGCAGCCATTATTCGCTTTTTAGCGATTGTACGTACGGCGGGTCGTTACGCCGAACGCATGTTAACCCATAGAGCAACATTTAACGCCTTGGCGCATTTACGTCATTATTTCTATCAACAGCTTGAACCCTTATTACCTTATTATCGTCTTGATTTACGCTCAGGCGATCTATTAGCGAGATTACAACAAGATATAGATAATCTTGATAATTTTTATTTACGGGTATTGTTACCCATGGTTGTTGCGTTACTTTCAGTGCCTATTGTTTGTTATGCACTCGCGCTTTTCTCGCCAACGATTGCTTGGCTGATGTTAACTGCATTATTGATTGTTGCGCTTGTTTTGCCACTAATAAGCTATTTATCCTCAAAAGGGCTTGCAGAAGAAAAATCTCGTTTAGAAAGCCTCCTCACTGAAGAGTTAGTGAATGGCATTGGCGCCATTAAAACCTTATTAGTTTATCAAGTAAGCATCAGTTATCAGCGCTCAATAATAAGCATGACTAAGCAGTATTATGGTGTCGGTTATCGTTTAGTCAAAATTAACGCGAGTTTAAGCGCGATGACTTTTTTACTCGTGCATTTATCGGCCTTAGCCTGTTTATATATTTTATTACCACAAATCTTAACGGGTCAGGTCGACAGCAAATCTTTAGTGGCGGTTATTTTACTTGTGTTAGTGAGCTTTGAAACCGTCAGTAGCATGCCGCTGGCGTTACAGCTATTACCCCAAAGCCTAGCCAGCGCCACAAGGCTATTCGCTATTATCGATAAAGAAAAACCCGTCGACCTTGGTATTGCTGAGCAAACAGCAAAACACGGTGATATTTGTTTTGAAGCATTAACTTTTTGTTATCCAGAGCAAAAGTCAGCAAGTTTAACCAATATCAATTTATCGATAAAAAAAGGCGAAAAAGTCGCCTTAATTGGTGCCAGTGGCGCGGGCAAATCAACCCTGGTTAATTTATTGATGGGGTTTTGGCCAACAGGTATAGCGCTTTCAGCCGAAAAATCATCAGTAAATCCTTCGGTTAAAAACAAACACCACAAAGGCAGAATAACGCTTGCAGAGCGTGATTTAAGTTTATTAGATCCTGACTCATTACGGCAACATATTGCATTAATGAGTCAGCAAGGACACCTTTTTGATGCCAGTATTGCCGACAATTTGCGCCTAGCAAAACCTGATGCCACTCAACAAGAAATACGTAATGTTTGTCAATTAGTTAATTTAGATACTTTTATTGATACTTTACCTAACGGCTTAGATACATGGCTGGGTTCAACGGGTACAGGATTATCTGGCGGACAAGCGCAAAGACTACAAATAGCGCAATTATTACTTCGTCCTGCCAAAGTACTTATTTTAGATGAACCGACCAAAGGATTAGATCGCCATAACGAACTATCGGTGATGAATAACATTTTAGCTCATGTAAAACAGCAGCAACAAAGTTTACTGGTGGTTACTCATAAACCTTTAATGTTAGAAGCAATGGATAAAATAGTGCTGATGGAGCAGGGTGAAATTGTGGCTCAAGGTAGTCACCAACAACTGGCTAGCAATAACCCTTATTATCAAAAGTTGCTCAATTATTTTTAAATGTTACAGGGAAACTAAAAACCAGGACACTAATTAATACAAAGGTATCTGACAATTAAGTAAGAAACGGGTACGGCTGAATAGTGGTCTGAGGTAAAAAATCACTTTTATTAACTCAACATACAAGGTATTATGAGTTAAAAGAAAGGTGTTTTTAACTCATGAAATATAATTGGCAACACCCTAATTGGCCAAAATTCATTTATAACTCAAGTGAATCAGATCCTATTATTCAAAGGTATCAACAACAGGCATATAGCCTGCTCGGTCGGTTAGCACAATTAAACTTAGAATTTCAGCAAGAAGCTCATATCTTATTAATCGTTGAAGAAGCCATAAACTCTAGTGAAATAGAGGGTGAAAACCTTAATCGAGAGGAGGTTCGTTCATCCGTAGCTCGTTTTCTTGGTCTTAACGTTGGCTCAAGTTCAACCCCACATTTAAAAGAAGAGGGCATTGCTGCACTACTGATCAATGTCAGAGAAAGCCTTAGTCAACAACTTAACAAAGAGAAACTTTGCTATTGGCACAAGTTATTGCTTCAGGAAGATGAAAATTCTAGAAAACCGATACTCAAAGGTGAATATCGAAATGAAACCGTTGATGTAATCAAAGACGACTTATATGGAAACATAGAAGTCGTCTTCAAAGCGCCAGGTACATCAAGAGAAGAAGTTACCAAAGAAATGGAACAATTCTTCGATTGGTACAATTTCACATCCAATAAAAACGCAAGTAAGCTATCAGGGCCAGTAAGAGCAGCTATTGCTCATTTATGGTTTGTGTCAATTCATCCATTTGAAGATGGCAATGGTCGCATAGGAAGAGCGATAGCAGAGCATGCACTTTATCAAGACTTTGAGAGTCCACCACTATTTAGCCTTTCAGCAACAATTAACAGTAATAGAAAACAGTATTACCAAGAGCTTCAGAGCACCAATAAAACCTTGAACATTTCAAGCTGGATTAACTGGTTTGTAAATATTGTTCATGACTCACAAGTTTCAGCAACAAAGAAAGTTGACTTCATATTAGAAAAATCCAAGTTTTGGGATAGGCATCATCAAACAACACTGAATGAAAGACAAAAAAAAGCATTATTAAGAATGTTTGCTTCAGGGCCAGAAGGCTTTATTACTGATGGTATTAGTAATGAAAAATATCGAGCTATAACTGGTTGTTCACTTGCTACAGCGACCAGAGATTTAAAAAGCTTTATTGAAAAAGGCGTTTTAACTGTAGAAGGCTCAGGTAAACGAAACATTCGCTATCTGATTAAACTTGTCGAAAACAATGTTTTCAAAAGCACAAATTTATTGTCTCAAAAAGGTAGTAGAGATAAATTCATCGAGGAAACATTAGAAAAACTATTACACAACATCCAAAGAAACGTTGATTTTTATCAAGACCAATTTAACCCTAAGCTTATTGAATTAATAGAACATTATCAGCAGTTAGCGGAAGGTAACAGTGATGCTTTGGCTAAACTTAAAAAATATATCAACCGGTAGTTAAGAAGAACCCAGTAAAACGTATTCAGCAATAATAATTATTGGTGATCAGGTATTAATGCATTTGTTAATCCAAGTAAGAACAGAACCCCAAGACTTTAAAGTTTTGATAATTTATAAGGGTTCTAGATGAGGTGCTTAATCGTATCGCAAAGATCTTTTATTCGACTTTGCTAACTACCGCCGGGATCTTTATTCTAATTGATGACTAGAAACGTTTCTATAACTAGTGTTTAATGAAAAACTTAGTTTTAAAGAAAATGTAACGTTCAAGGAAGAGTAGTAATGGTTGTTTCTTCTGCTCAATATGCCTACGCAATTGATTGCGCTGGTGGATTGATTCATATATCTCATGCTGTAAAACATAAAACGTATTCTTGCTCTGGTTGCAGTGATGTAATGGTAGCTGTAAAAGGTAAAATTAACGTACATCATTTTCGTCATAACAATGCCACTTGTAGTTACGAAAGTTATTTGCACAACGCCGCAAAAACAGCTTTTTATAATAGGTTTAATGAATCAATTGAGCCGCTCTCTCTTTTATTAGAAAGATCTATAACCTGTAAGAGTAGTAAGCAAAAGTTCTTACAAGACGACAGTGTTAGCTGTACTGAGTTGGTAGATGCCAAATACAACCTTAAAAGCTTATTTAACAAAGCGACCTTAGAGTTATACGATAAGAAAACTGGGTTTACTCCAGATGTAATGTTATCTAACGTCGATAATGACAACCGCTGTTATATTGAAATTTTTGTAACTCACGCGTGTACTGAAGAGAAAATTGCTTCAGATATACCAATAATAGAAATATCCGTGAATGATGAAAATGATATTAAGTATATTCAAGAATGTGACTTATCTATAAACCACGCAAACATCTCTTTATACAACTTCGACGCTAAGGAAAGGTCAGTTCATGAGTGCCATGGAAACTGTAAATTAAACTCACACAAATTTGAAACATGGTCGTTGAGTCCTAGTGGTCGTTTAAACAAAGTCGTTCAATCATTTAATTATTTATCAATCGAAGAATTAGAAGTCAGTAATTGTTGGCCCGTAACTTTAGATAATCTGATTAAGTCCGAAAAAATAACCTGTTTAGTTAAAGATATGGACCCGAGAAATGTCTATGAAAATTGCTTGAAGTGTGCCAGCGCTAAAGGCTGGGATGATGGAAAAACTGTTTGTACAGTAAAGCGTACTAGCGTTCCTTACACCGAGGCCAAGGTCTGCAAACATTATAAAGCATACTCATGGTCATGCCCTTGTAAAAGCGGTGCCTGGTAGTGGTAAAACCACGACATTGATTATGCGAGTAACCAACTTACTTAAACAAGGAGTTGAGCCTCAAAGTATACTAATTCTTATGTATAACAAAGCAGCACAACTTAGCTTTAAAAAGAAATTACAAACATCAGCCGATAAATATAATTTATCAGCTATTCCCGATGTAAGAACATTTCATAGTTATGCACTTGAACTGGTTAAAGAAGGTCAAAGGCTTAACTTAATAACGTATAAGGAGCTTGTGGAACAGGGAAGTCCAAAATATCAGCAGCTTTTGAGGGAATGTTATTTCTACGGAAACGAAATTGAGAGTAGTTTTGTAGAAAACAATGAAATTGAAAAACTAGAGTTAAACATATCCAATTGGCGTTTGGAGGAATTAACACCGAATGATTTAAACCAAGATCCCAATTATAAGGATATTGATAAAAAAGATAAACGTGCCTACAAAAAGTACTGTGAATTATTAGAGCAATATAAATTGAGAACGTTTGATGATATCCTATCAGAAGCTGTTCAATTAATTCGTTCAAATAAATTTTCTGTACCTGTGTTGAAACAAGTAATTGTGGATGAGTATCAAGATGTAAATTACATTCAGAATGAACTGGTTAAAGGACTAACTCAGCCTGTAACAAATGTAATGGTTGTTGGTGATGTTAATCAATGTATTTATGAGTGGCGAGGAAGTAGGCCTGACTTTATTGAAGGTATATTTGAAAGAGATTTTAAAAATACAAAAATTTTCAACTTGTCTTGCACTTTTAGATACGGGCACCAGCTATCTTATGTAGCCAATTCAGTAATTAGTAAAAACAAAGATTCAAATAGCAGTTTCTGTATAAGTCATCCCAAAAATAAGAGTACAGAAGTATCAATACATCAGGGACTTAACTTATTAAAGCTGCTAGAGCATAGTGAAAAAGAAAATAAATTCAGCTCAACAGCTATTATTGCTAGGTCTAATGCCGATCTTATCGAGCCAGAGATTGTTCTTCAATTACTCAATCTACCTTATAGAGTAAAGTCGTCACAACAAAAACTCATTTCTCGACCTGAAATTTCGTTATTAACGCTATTGATGTGTTTAGCAGTAGATGGTGATTTAAGCCGGATAAAACCTACAGCTAATTTTCAGTGGCTGATTAGAAATTTTATCAAACAGCTCGATTTTAGATTACCGAAAGGTATGCTCAATGAATTAACATTGGCTATATCAAAAAACAAAGATAATATTTTTAATATAATCAAAGAAAAAGTCGATATAAAACAAGAACAAAATCGCAAGATATTTAAATCACTAAAAGAGATAAATAGTTCTTCTTCATGTTCAAATATGGCATCAGCGTTGTACAAAGTATTTAATGAGAAAGGGCTATTTTTAAATATAAGTGAATCGTCAATTCTACGCAGGGAGTCCAATGACCAAATACGTGGTATTAGCTTCATGCAACAACTATTAAACACCTTTGAAATAACAGTTAATGATTTACTGGATATCCTAATCAATCCTACAGAGCATGATGAAAATAAAATACGCTATGACTTAACGACGATGCATGGCTCAAAGGGACTCGAATGGGATAATGTTATCCTTATCGGCTTAGAAGATAAGGCTTATCCTGGCACGAATAACGAGCCGACTATACCGAAAGAATTGGATTTTATAAGAACTAAAAGTAATGATGATTTAAAAGAAGAAAGAAGGTTGTTTTATGTAGCTATAACAAGAGCTATCCAACATTTGCATTTAATTGTACCGACAGATAAAACCTTAGATCATTGGAATAAAAATGTCTGGTCATCAACACCTAAAAAAGAGACAAATGCAACCCGGTTTGTTTTTGAGATGGATTTAGTGATTTCAAGGTCATTGGTAGAAAAGATAAAAGACCCGAAAACCAAAATTGAACTTACCCCACGCTCAAAACGTTATTTAGACGCACTTTCACTGTAAAATACAGACTAAGAATGTGTATTAGAACTACAAAGAATGACAGGGACAACCACCCTAACGTCCATACATCTTACTAAGTCCGATACCTTTTAGTACTGGACTTAACGTAAGGAGAGATAATAAGGTATATTGTTATCTACTCTTACACTTGGCTTTTCATAGATAACCAGCTGATATGTGGTTATTAAAACCAACGCTACGTGTAATCTGATCTGTTTTGACTATACTAGTCAGCTATAATTCACAGAGAAAGGTAGTGTTCACAAATCTGTGTCATTTCAGTAAACTAGTAAAAACAGGAATGACATATGACAACTCAATTCGATTTTCAAGAAGCAGTAAAAGCACTTCAAGAAGGTAAAAAGCTT
>MAAB01032364.1_pt1 | contig 44466 bp, 36 predicted proteins | sample 1115991 | NCBI WGS metagenome assembly MAAB01 (sample SAMN04961124, study PRJNA320927) | seawater metagenome | isolation source: sample BD02T18 sea water enriched with oil for 18 days | place: USA:Gulf of Mexico | collected 2013-07-27 | reverse complement strand
TTGGGGGTGACTTCCTCGTCCATAAATTTCTGGACGCGGGACATTAACTCTAGAGTTTTACTGGAATGTGAGAAGTTCATGTCAATGTGTGCCTTTTTAACGTGTTGGAAATAGTGGGCTTTTTGTCAATGGTGGAATCATCTTAGGGTGATCGCTACAATGAAACAAATGAATAATATGTATAGGGAACTATTAATCTAATGCATTTATCTAGGGTCGACCTGAACCTTTATATGGTATTCGAAACAATTTATACGGAAAGTAGCATTACTAAAGCAGCCGAGCGCTTAAACCTTACTCAGCCGGCGGTAAGTCATGCTCTCGGTAGGCTGCGAGACGCTTATGAGGATGAATTGTTTGTACGGGCAGGCCGAAAAATGGTGCCAACACCGGTGGCTAAAGCAATGGCAGAACCCGTTCAGCTTGCTTTAGCACAGTTGCAGAAGACCCTTATTAACCCTACGCATTTTAATCCTGCTGAAACTACCAAACATGTAGTTTTGGGGATGCGTGATGTGGTGGAGTCTGTTTTTTTGCCAAGGGTGATGACCTGCTTGCAGGCGCAAGCTCCCAATGTGTCATTGTCCAGTATTCGTATTGATCGACAAAATATGGAAAGTGAATTGGCGACCGGGAATGTGGATATTGCGTTTGATGTGTTGTTGCCAATAAAGGGGGCTATCGAGCATGAGGTATTGATGTCCGACAAGTTTGCGGTTGTTGTGAGGAAGGATCATCCGTTAACCCGAGGCGAATTTACCTTAGAGAAATACTTATCCCACTCGCATATCGTGGTCTCCTCTCGTCGTAGTGGTGTCGCGGTAGAGGATTTTGAGCTGAGTCGCCGTGGAGTTCAACGTAAAATAGGGTTACGCTGCCAGCACTATTTTGTTGGCTGGCAGGTGATTAGAGAAACCGATATGGTACTGACGGTGCCGGAGGGTTATGCTCGTTACCAACAGTTATTAGGGGATACAGTGGTGTTACCTTTGCCGGTGGATTTACCCTCATTAGAAGTTCATATGTATTGGCACAAAACCGTGACAAATGATCCGGCAAATATATGGTTGCGTGAGTTGTTTTTGCAAATGGCGTTAACTGAAACCGGTATAGAGTAGTAAGCATCCATTTTATTGTGTACGAGTGATCAAATGTCTGGGTTTGCAGGATACACATTCATCAAACTCATCATGATCATGAGAGCAAAATAAGGTAATGCCAGCGTTTGAATTACCTTGGCTACGTTTTAGTTCGCGAAGCCGACGTTGGTTTGATATACGTTGTTTGCGGTTGGTGTCATCCATAGCTTGAATAAGTGATGTACCTAATGTGCCTTTGGGTTTCGAAAGGTTCATTTCACCTTTGTGAAAATAGGCATCGCCACAATGCAATAACCAGCCTTCCTCGCTTGCAACCGCAACGCCGCAATGCCCTCGGCTATGGCCAAGCAATGGGATGAGTAAAATATCATGCAGGCTATTCTCTAACATTCGAACACTGTCAAAACCAAACCAAGTTTCGCCTTCGGGTTTATGTAGCTGCCAAAGAGGGTTGTGTGACCACATGGCCCGTTGATACCGAAATTTTTCTTGTAGCGATTGTGGTTTTGTTGCAGCAGAGTGTTCTGCTTCGAGTAAATGAATTTGTGCATTGGGGAAATCGGCGATTCCACCTGCATGGTCTACATCAAGGTGAGTTAAGACGATATGCCGTACATCTTCTCGCTTAAAACCCCTGGACTCTAACTGTCGAACAGCGGTCTCTTCCGGTAGTTGCTTTGGGTTTAGCGCCCGAGCTGCACCTACCCCCATACGTTCTATGCTATGCATATCTTGAATGCCAAAACCGGTATCAACAAGGATAAGCCCGTCGTTGGATTCAATTAGCAAACAATGGCAAGAGAGCAGAGCATTTTCAAAAAGCGTTCCCTTGCCCGTGATGATTTTTGACCCTTGAGGGCATAGCGTAGCGCAATTTAGGTGATGGATTTTGTAGCTCAATGGAGCGCCTCCGTGTGAAATGTCATGAAAGTAGTGTGCACAGATCATCCTGTAAATTTAAGATAACGTCAATTTTTCGATGTTTTTAGGTGCTTTGTCGACGAGGGTGAGCCAGTGAGGGTGAATAGTCCCTTGGCTGTGGTGCTTAGTCAGTCTAAAATAGGCAGATGTTTCTTCTTAAATGCAGCGTGGGACATAGTCTAGGGGTCGTGTTATGAAAAAAGTGAGTATAGGGTTAGTTTGTTTAGCCATTGTCGGTGTACTTTCTACGGAAGTGTTCGCAAAAGGGTTAGCAAAACCTAATCGGAGCAATTTTTTGGATATAGATCCGGTTTTTCAGCTGATTACGGTCCGTAAAGCGAATGATGCAGATCAGCTAATCCGATTTAATCGACGTACGGGTGTAACCAGTTATTTAAAGAAAAATCAGTGGCGATTGATTAAAGAGGATGGTCGGCGTGTACGGAATAGTTTGTATCAAGTGATCGCAACGGCGGATTCTAGTGGCGGGTGGAACCTTTATCGCCTTGATATGCTAAATGGTGATTCTTGGTTGGTAAGCAGTTTGATGTGGAAGCCGATTGAGGAGACTGGATATTTAAAAGAGCTAGAACCTGAACCACTACCAGAGCCACCGTGAACGTTGTAAAGCGAAATAACATTAAGGATCATTATTGTGGTTAGTCATTGTATGAAAGCGAGTGTTTTAATCAAAGTCTCATCTATTGTAGCAATTGTGCTTGCGTTGTGTTCTTGTGCGATGCTGCAACAGCAAATGGGTGAGGCATCAATTGATTCTTATCTTCAAGGGTGTATTTACCGAGGCGTAGGGCAGGGTATCGAGCGAGACAAAGCCGTTGAACTGTGTGAATGTCATGTTGATGCAGCCATCAAAAAGAGCTCTCAGCAAGCGTTCCTTGATGCCGCTGGGAGGTTGGCAAATGCCTCCAAAGAAGAGCGTTTATCTGGAATGTTAAAAAATGAGATTACATTGGTTAAAGGTACCTTTAAACAGTGCAAAACAGATTTGGGTATTTAACGATAGATTTTCTAGTAACAATAACGTTCCATAAGTAAGCCGTACCAATAAGCGTGTGATGAGATAAGAGTTATGAGCAATTCAGTTTTTACCATTCCATATTATGACAGTGCTTTTGAGCCTGGTTGTGTAATAGAACAAGAAGAAGGCCGTTTTAGTATGCGAGTCCAAAGTGCTGGGGATATTATTTTAAAAACCGGGCAGCTTATTGGTGCAGATCCGTTTATTTTGGTGGGTGATGCCCCTTTTGTTCAGCCTGTTCCTGTGGGCACATTTGCTGTGCGATTGGCTATTGCAAAGATTGATGATGATGAGCGTGTTGCGTTAGCACGTATCGATTTTGCACAAAACCCTGTTGCGCATTGGGAGATGGCACTGTTACCAGGTCAAGAACCAGATGCATTGGAGGAAGACGAGATCTACGGATTTACGACTGATGCTGGTACCGCTTGTTTTATGGATAAAATGTCTTCGGACGCATTAAAAAGTGAAATCAGTGAAGGTAGTGATTTTTTTGAAGAACTGATGGAGGAAATGGACGAAAACTTTGAATCTACATGGACGTGGGCAAACATGGAGTTAGAGCACGGCAACATCATTAGTTTTATGTCGGGTTATGGTAATGGCTATTACGCAACGTACTTTGGTATAGACAAAGAAGGGGATGTGGTTGCGGTTGTGACTGATTTTGATGTATTACCGTGGAATGGTTCAGCGGTTGATTAGGCGGTATATTACTTTGGTATGTTAGCCGACCCAGCGTTTGATTGATTGTAGTAGAGTGGATTTCTTTATGGGTTTTGCCAGGAAGTCATTCATTCCAACTTCGGCGCAACGTTTACGTGACTTGTAATCAGAATTGGCAGTAACGGCTATCACGGGTGTTGTTATGCCTTTGGATCGCATGGATTCTGTTGCTGCAAAACCATCCATTTTGGGCATTTGTAGGTCCATAAAAATAAGGTCATAGTGATTATGATCTGTCACATTGAGGGCAATTAGGCCATTTTCTGCAACGTCGGCACTCACACCCAGTTTGGCCAAAAGGGTTTGTAAGACTTTTGCATTTACTTTGTTATCTTCGACAATTAGCGCGTGTGCAGTTTGAATGTTGTGAGTGCTGTGTTGAGGTGCGTTCTCTTGTTTTCTAATGGGTAAGGTAATGATGCAGTGGCAGCCATGAGGGATAACCACGTCGAATTCGATGCTTGCATCTAACAGCTCAGCAATACGTTTGCTGATGGCTAAGCCTAACCCTAGGCCTTCATGGTCCCTTTGATAGCCAGAACTTACCTGCATAAAACTATCAAAAATACCTTCTTGTCGATCAGCAGGAATACCTGGCCCAGAATCAATAACCTCAAAAATAAGGTTGCCCCACTTGTCGGCAAGCTGCAGGTTGATATTGCCCGATGTTGTGTATTTGCAGGCATTGTCGATGATGGGAGCAAGCATTCGTACCAGTAGGTGTCTGTCGCCGGTGTAATAATCTGAAACGGATGATGACTTAACCGTTTTGAATACAATGTCTTTTTCTATAAGGTAGCCTTGCGCCATTTCTTCGAGTTCTTCGAGTAATTCGCGAGCGCTAAATGTTTCCTCTTGAGGGGTAATGTTTTCCTCGTCCAGCTCCGCTAATATCACAATATTTTCAACTTGAGCGGCTAATCGTTCGGTGCCGAATTGAATGTAATTTTGTAAGTTTTGTTGTTCTGACGGCTCATTGCTGTGTCTAAGCTGTGATAGTGATGCGGTAATTGCATTAAGAGGGGTTCGCAATTCATGGCTAACGGCAATTAAAAACTCATCCTTTTGACGTTGATTTTGAGCGGCAATATGAAGAGCGTCGAGTAGCTTGTTGTTGGCAGCGGTAAGCGTTTGGTTGGCTGTTTTTTCAATGCTGTGTGCAAGTTTAAGTGCTATTTCTTTCTCTTTTCGTAAATTGTTGATTCGGTCAGCTAATGCGAGCGCAAGAAACAATACGTCTAACGTTTGTCCAATAAGGGCGACTAAATATGCTTCTTTAACAAACCGAGGAAACCCAAAGTATGGCAAGATGATAAAAGAGCCACCAATAAACACGGTAGAAAACCCAAGTACAAAAAACCTTGCGGGCTTATAACCGTCTTGTAGTCGGCGAATGCCACAAAAGAGACCGGTTACTAGCCAGATAGAATTAACGACATTAATAAAAACATAGCTAATCCATTCTGGCGTAAAGCGGTAGGTTGCCATTAGCACTAGGCATATGCCAACAATACCGTAGCTGAGCTTGGACATCAGGGGGTGTTTTTCGGGTAAATCTAGGAAGTGCTGATAGAAATATACATTAAAAATAATGTTGGTATAAAAAGGCAGCATAATTAGTGCGATGCTATTGCTGTTGAAAAAATGTGAAAATATGCCGAATACAGCCGCCCACCCGGCAAGTGTTGAAATTAAATAGGCAGAATAGAATAGATATTCTTTGGCTTGAGTCCAGAGGTAGATAAGAAAGTTGTACAGCGCCAATATTAGGATTGATCCCAGGCAACCGACAATAAGAAAGTTGTTTTTATTGACGTCATTGGCGAAGTCTTTGGTAGTAAATATTTGAACGTGCGGTGATGCGGTAAAATAACTGCTTTGTAAATTGACCCATATGTCATAATTAGCATTCGGTGTTAAGGATATGTCCATTCCATAATGATGTAGATAGTCACCGCCATCAAACTGTCCTCCTTTTGGGAATTCAACCAGGCGAGGTTGGTTGTGATCCATACCTTGTATTGCGCTGTGCGTGAATATAAAGGCTTGGATGTGTTCGATGAATGAGCCGTCGACTTTAATCGACCAACGCTCAACCTCAGTGGCGTTTTTGACAGAGAGGTTTAACCAAAAATCCCCACCTTTTATATTGATATCATTGACGGGTTTTAGTTGCTCTAGGAATGCTGCTGGAGCATCCCAATTGGGTGGTTGGTTGGAGGGGTTGTAATAAAGCCTTCCTTTTTCAATAAGGTTTCCACTGATTGGCAGTTCTATAGTTGATAGTTCAATAGGTGTTATGGAATAAGGTGAAGCGTAAGCTGGAGCTATCGTTATTATGGTTATTGAGATTATTACCATCGATAAGGTGCCGCAGAATGCGACGGCCGCTGCGAGTGCTTGTCTTGATTGTGTCGCCATTAGGATAAAAATACGGCAAATAGAAAAGAAACTTGAATATGTCCGCAAGGAGTGGCCCGTTCTTGTTGTTGTTGCAGGCTATCTTATGTCAAAAGTTTATGCAGTGCTACGTAAGTGCGGGGAAAGAATTGCATAAGTGTCTCTCTGGTCAGTGGCGTATAGCGTGTAGGTAGTTTGGTATCTGTCGTTATTGTTTGTTTGTCGTATTATCGACTATTGATTTAGCTTGGAAGTGTTGTAATACGGCGTTACGAAACGCTGCGTTTTTTTCATTCCACTCTTCCATATAAGCTAGAAACTCCTTAATGAATTCTAGTGTTATATAAGGATCTAATTTTGAAATAACTTTGCGGCCAAAAGCGTCGTTGGTGCAGGCAACAGCGATTTCTTTATAAATACCGTGCTCCTTTAATGGATAGTTAATAAAATGGTTTTTTTCGGAATTTAGTTTAGCTGAGGTTGGCGCTGTTAAGGGGTTTTCAATCAAATAGTCTACTCGGTTTGCGTCCAATAGGCTTAAGTTTAATTGATTTGCTCCACCCCCAAATTCTTTCATCTTACTGGTATTTAAATACGGTTTAAGATAAGAGTGGAGAATGGGATAACGCGTGTTTTTCTGGTCTTTATCCATATAAACCGGCAGCACTCCAAGCGTCAGGTTAGGGCGCTTTAGTAGCTCAACCAAGGATATCTTGTCTTCAGGTTTGCCAATCAGGTGCGCTTTTTTTTCATGTACGACAACAACATAAGGTGGCGTCATACCGTAGGGTTTGGAATATACGATTTTCCCCGGAAGAAACCCTAGCCACAGCAAAGAAGAGCAAGTATTGGGTTGTTGTGCTTCTACAGCCCAGCGCTTGCTGTTTACGATACGTTGGGTGTGCGTATATTCTGGAAGTAATGCCTGTAATTTAGAGAGAAGCTTGTCACCGTAACCTTTACCTTGGTATTCACCACTTTGCACAAAGTCTGGCTCGAAATCCCAAGTTAGCCAGCGAATTTCCGGTTTTGCGACGGCATTTGATGGTGACAACATAGCAACGGTGGCAATAAACAGCGCTGTAAACGCTGCTTTAAATACGACAGAGTAGCGTATTGGGCGCCACCTTACTGCTTGTTTTTTGGTAATAAAAGCATTCATTTACAACCTTTTTGTCATCATAACCATAGGTTTAATGAGGTGTTGGTGATTTGATAGCGTTAATTATAGGTAAAAAACTGTTTTGATTAATATTAGCAAAGAATTTTTGTTCATTGTGGAGAAAGGGGGCAAATGTATACACTTGTGGGGCTTGCTGATGTGTAAATTGATGTGTTGAATCGCAGGATGCAATGACCGCAAACCTTTGGTATAATCCGCCGTTTATCTACCCTCCCATTATTGTTAAGGCGGAGCCCTATGCTAAGAATCGTACAAGAAGCACTTACGTTTGATGATGTTCTTCTTCTTCCTGGATATTCTGAGGTGTTACCTAGAGATGTTAGTCTTAAGACGCAGCTCACCAAAGGTATTACGCTAAATATCCCACTGATATCCGCTGCAATGGATACGGTCACCGAAGCGCGCTTAGCAATTAGTATCGCGCAAGAGGGCGGTTTGGGCATATTACACAAGAATATGTCGATAACTGCCCAGGCTGCTGAAGTGCGTAAGGTGAAGAAGTTTGAAAGTGGTGTGGTTCGAGATCCGGTGATCATTTCACCCAATGCAACGATTAGAGAATTAATAGAAATCACCCAAGCTCACAAAATATCCGGTGTTCCCGTTGTCGAAAATGAGTTGTTGGTTGGTATTGTGACCGGGCGGGATTTGCGTTTTGAAGACCGTTTTGATGCATTGGTTTCAAGCATTATGACGCCAAAGAATCGTTTGGTGACTGCCAAAGAAGGTACGTCCCTTGAAGATGTGAAGGCGTTGCTGCATAAACATCGCATAGAAAAAGTGTTATTGGTTGATGATGAGTTCCATCTAACGGGCATGATGACCAATACGGATATTCGCAAAGCTGAGCGTTACCCTTCAGCCTGTAAGGATGGACAAGGTAGGTTGCGTGTTGGTGCTGCAGTGGGAACTGGCGAAGGTACCGATGAGCGTGTTGCTGCATTGGTGAAAGCTGGTGTTGACGTTGTTGTTGTTGATACCGCTCACGGACACTCAAAAGGTGTTATTGATAAAGTGCGTTGGGTAAAAGAAACGTACCCAGATTTACAGGTTATTGGTGGCAACATTGCTACAGGTGCAGCCGCTATTGCATTGGCTGATGCCGGTGCTGATGCTGTGAAAGTAGGTATTGGCCCAGGTTCTATCTGTACAACTCGTATTGTGGCAGGAATCGGCGTACCTCAGATTTCGGCTATTGATAATGTTGCAGAGGCGCTGAAAGATCGTGGCGTACCATTGATTGCTGATGGTGGTATTCGTTTCTCCGGTGACATTGCAAAAGCTCTTGCTGCGGGAGCTAGTGTGATCATGGTGGGTAGCTTGTTGGCAGGAACTGAAGAGGCTCCTGGTGAAGTTGAGCTTTATCAAGGCCGGTCTTATAAAGCCTATCGTGGTATGGGTTCTCTTGGCGCGATGGGGCAATCAGAAGGCTCCAGTGATCGTTATTTCCAAGATGCATCAGCGGGTGTTGAAAAGTTAGTTCCCGAAGGCATTGAAGGCCGGGTCCCTTATAAAGGGCCAATATCCGCTATTATTCACCAGTTAATTGGTGGCGTGAGAGCAAGTATGGGGTATACCGGCAGTGCTGATATTGAAACCATGCGGACCGTACCGCAGTTTGTCAAAGTGACATCTGCCGGAATGAAAGAAAGTCATGTACATGACGTAAGCATCACTAAAGAAGCACCAAACTATCGGGTTAGCTAGTATTAGCTAATGGCTCGAGAATAAAGGGGTTGCAAGTTCGAGCTGCAATCCCTTTATTACTTAAATATCCCAGTTTACCTACGAAAGACACCATTATGACCGCTGATATTCATGCTCAAAAAATACTTATTCTTGATTTTGGTTCTCAATACACTCAGTTAATTGCACGTAGAGTGCGTGAAATTGGTGTTTACTGTGAGCTGTACCCATACGATATGGCGGAAGACGATATTCGTGCATTTGGTGCAAATGCGATTATTTTGTCCGGTGGGCCTGAAACAGTTACCGATGATGAAACGCCGCGGGCAAGTCAGGTGGTGTTTGATTTGGGTGTGCCAGTTTTGGGTATTTGTTACGGCATGCAAACCATGGCTGCTCAGTTGGGTGGTAAAGTTGAAACTTCCGACAAGCGTGAGTTCGGTTATGCGGAAGTGAGCTTGAAGGAGACGTCCAAGCTTCTTGAGGGTTTGGATGATCGTGATGGCGAACATATTCTTGATGTGTGGATGAGCCACGGTGATAAAGTCACCGCTATGCCTGAAGGTTTTAAAGTAATTGCGGGAACGGATAGCGCTCCTATGGCAGCGATGGCCGATGAGCAGCGTCAATTCTATGGTGTTCAGTTTCACCCAGAAGTGACCCATACCAAACAAGGCGGAGAGCTATTAAAGCGCTTTGTTCGTGATGTGGCGGGTTGTGATGGGTTATGGACACCAGGAAATATTGTTGAAGATGCAATTAAAGCTATCAAAGAAAAAGTTGGCGATGATGACGTTTTATTAGGGTTGTCAGGTGGTGTTGATTCGTCAGTTGTTGCAGCAATGTTGCACAAAGCCATTGGCGATAAGTTAACCTGTGTGTTTGTGGACAATGGTTTACTTCGTTTGAACGAAGGTGATCAGGTTATGGAAATGTTTGCCAAACACATGGGGATCCGAGTGATTCGTGTGGATGCAGAGGAGATGTTTTTGTCTCGTTTGGCGGGAGTGTCTGACCCTGAGAAAAAACGTAAAATTATCGGCAATGCTTTTATTGAAGTGTTTGATGAAGAAAGTACAAAACTTAACGGTATTAAATGGCTTGCTCAAGGCACCATTTATCCTGATGTTATTGAGTCTGCTGGCGCAAAGTCTGGTAAAGCTCACGTGATTAAGTCGCATCACAATGTTGGTGGTTTGCCTGACGACATGAAGATGGAGTTGGTTGAACCGTTACGAGAATTGTTTAAAGATGAAGTGCGTAAAATCGGTCTTGAACTCGGTCTGCCTTATGACATGGTTTATCGTCATCCGTTTCCAGGCCCAGGCTTAGGCGTGAGAATTTTAGGCGAAGTTAAAAAGCAATACGCGGATATTTTGCGTGAAGCTGATCATATTTTTATTGAGGAATTACATAAGTCCGGCTATTACCATAAAACCAGCCAGGCGTTTGTAGTATTTCTGCCTGTGAAGTCAGTCGGTGTTGTGGGTGATGGGCGTCGTTATGAGTATGTTGTGTCATTACGAGCAGTAGAGACCATTGATTTTATGACGGCTCGTTGGGCTCACCTGCCTTATGAGTTATTGGAAAAAGTCTCTGGCCGTATCATTAACGAAATATCCGGTATTTCTCGTGTGGCTTATGATATTTCATCAAAGCCACCGGCCACCATTGAGTGGGAATAAGCATTAGCTGATTGTAAAAAAGGGTGCATTGATGCACCCTTTTTTATGCGTGTTAACAATGTAGTGATTGATGTTATGAAGATAACATGATGAACCAAATGACATGAACCAAACGATATGAAAGAACCTGTATTTACCGAAGATGACCGTGCTTGGATGCAGAAAGCGCTAGTTTTGGCTGAGCAAGCCGAGGTTGCTGGAGAAGTCCCTGTAGGGGCTGTTATTGTGCGTGATGGGAAGTTAATTGGAGAGGGGTTTAACCAACCAATTACAACCTGTGACCCGACATCACATGCTGAGCTTGTTGCCTTGCGACATGCATGTAAGCAGGAAAAAAATTATCGCTTACCTGGTGCTACGCTTTATGTTACGTTAGAGCCATGTTCTATGTGCGCAGGAGCACTAGTGCATGCGAGAATACAGGACGTAGTTTTTGCAGCCAAAGAACCGAAATCAGGAGCGCTAGTTAGTACGCAGGAATTTTTCTTGTCGCCGCAGCTAAATCACCGTGTATTATGTCGTCATGGGTTGGAAGCCGATACTGCTGGAGATATGTTGTCTCAATTTTTTAAACGTAGAAGGGATGAAAAAAAACGGCAGAAACAACATCAAAAACAACATCAAAAACACTAGCGTAAACATTACAGTTTAAATGTAGGTGAGGGTTAGGCTAAGTATTCACAGAGCTTGCTTCTTAGTACATCTAATTCTAGTGGTTTACTTAGGAGTCCATTCATACCTGCTTTTTCACATAGCTCTTGGTGCTCTCGCATCGCATGTGCTGTTAGGGCTAGGATTGGGGTTGGGGCACGAGATTCATTTTTTTCTACTTCACGAATAGCTATTGTGGCATCACAGCCATCCATATTTGGCATTTCAACATCCATTAATACTATGTCGAAACGCCGAGATGTGTCTTTAAATCGTTCGACGGCTAATGCGCCATCGTTAGCAACGACACATTTAGCGCCTAACTTCTTAAGCATGTTTGTTATGACCATTTGATTGACGGTGTTGTCTTCAGCAACCAAAATATTCTTCCCGCTGATAATGTTGGAATATTGGTTTTTTGCCTTTTCGACTTCGCTTGTTTTTTGATCGTCGAGTATGGATAGAAAGCATTCTTTTATAACTCGAGCTGATGCGGGTTTTTGCATGGCCACTTCAATGTTTGCTTGATGTAATTTTTCCTTTGGTGGTGTAGTACGCATTGCGGTAAGTAATACGCGTTTTATATCACGTAGTTCAGTATCCCTTTGCATTATTTCAGCGATATCCATGCCACTTAACCCTGGCATGTTCATATCGAGGGAGACAATATCAAACGGGGCGTTGTTAGCTGCCGCGGTGCGCATGATTTCGAGCGCTTTATCGCCATAATATGCAACATTGGCTTTCATTCCCCAGGAAATAGCTTGCTCTTGTACAACGTGCGTAAACTCAGTGGAGTCATCGACAAATAATACTTTTTTTCCTTTGAGTAGTGATGCGGGAAGTTGGTGTTGTTTGATAAATTGCACATCAGCAATCTCACAACATATGGAAAACCAGAATGTAGAACCTTCACCGGATACACTGGTTACGCCAATTTCACCGCCCATTAGTTCTGCAAGGGACTTTGATATGCTTAACCCTAAACCCGTCCCACCAAACTCACGGGTAGTTGAACTGTCGGCTTGGCTGAAGGCGCTAAATAAACGCGCAACTTGCTCGTCATTCATACCAATGCCGGTGTCTTTTATTTCGAATTTAAGTAAGGTTGTTGAACTGTTGGTATGTTGCGGGATAGGTTTGACGTGTAGGGTGACCCCCCCGTTGTTGGTGAATTTAAAGGCGTTGCCGAGTAAGTTTAATAAGATTTGTCTTAAGCGGGTGGGGTCGCTTTTAATTAAGATTGGTGTGCCAGGTTTTATGGCTACTAATAACTCGAGTTTCTTTTTCTCTGCGGTAAGACCAAATACGGAAGTGACATCAAGGCAAAGTTTATCAAGGTCTAAGTCAACGGATTCTAGCTCAAGCTTTCCCGCTTCTATTTTTGAATAATCCAGAATGTCATTGATGATATTAAGCAATGCTTTTCCTGAGTTGGAGATGACATCTAAGTATTGCCGCTGTTGTTGTTCCAGTCCTGTGGTTTGTAAAAGTTCGGTCATGCCGATTACCCCGTTCATTGGGGTGCGGATTTCATGGCTCATGGTGGCAAGGAATTGACTTTTCGCTTTGTTTTCTGCCTCTGCTTCACTAACTTTTCGTTGAGATTCTTTTTCGATAATTTTTGCGTTTTTCCAGCTTTGGTGTCGATTACGATCAAGAATAAAAATAAAGGTTGTGGCAATAAGGACGGTAGCCATAAGATCGTTCAGGCTGTATCGCACTCGTAATGATGTAACGTCAATACCGACATAAAGAGCGCTAACACAAAAAAACAACAGACTGGCAACAAGGACAGATAACGTGATCCTTTTTTCAATTGGAGGCATGCAGAGTAAGCAAAGAAGTAAAACATAACCAGATACGTAGGTTGGGTCACAACCACTCAGACCAGTCACCAATCCAGCTGCAATAATGATATAGCCGCCTAATATGGTAATCAGATATTGTTGACGGTGAGCAAAATACGGATGGTGGCTAAGTCCGAAGGTTAATGCCCCCACGGCAACTAGCAGCCATCGTAATATGACAATCAAGGGTTGGTCTGGGTGTAGCTCTTTATCGACAGAAATGTAAGGGATCCAACAGAAGGAGGCAACGTATACAAGGAATACTACGCGGCGGGACTGGAAATGGAGTTCATCAATAAATGAGTCTGCCAAGAATTCTCGGTCATCTTTGAATTTCAATAACCGCTTTGTGCGTTCCAATAACTTCATAGATTTACGTTTAGGTGATGTCTGTGGTTTTGTTGTTTGGTTAAATGTATTTAGCTTTGAGTACTTGGTTATGCGCATTAGGCAGCGCGATTGTTTTAGTATAGACGGTTCATTGGCGTTGTTGCGCTTGAATCAGTGAAGAAAGGCTACCTAAATGTAGCGCCGGGCTATCTTGCTCGGCTTGGGAGGGGATGTTTGGGCGGACTAGGTGCCAGGACGGTTTAGGGGGTCATTGGAGGTAGCATGGGGATTGGTCGTTGTATGGGCTGAATCGTCATGATGCTATCCCTTTCAATGTATTTTACGTCAATATCATCACTTACTGTATTGATCAGGTTTATTATATGAGTGGCATCTTGGGTGTTGGCTTTAATAATCCAGCGCTGTTGGTTTGTCGGAGGGACGGCTTTTAATGCAAGCCCTGTTTGCTGACCCCACTGTTGTAGTTTTTTATTTCGGTGAACCTCTACTTTTTGTGCGCCGCTCTGGAGTTTCTGAATGGTGGTATCGGTAAGTTGTACAATAAATTGAGTGTCGTGGTGAATTTGCTTTTCTGCTGCACAGGCTTGCACTGAGAAAGTAAAACTTATGATAAGCACTATGTGTCTTAATGAGATTAGCATCGAATAACCTTAGTAATGAATGTCTGTGAGCTGGCGGAGTAGGGTGTTTCTACTCCGCCAACATTTGCGTTTAGTTCTCGAAAGTTATATTCCAATTGTTAATATAACCGGTGTCTCTTCTTGCATTGTCAGTCGCTTCTAGGCGCCATTCGCCTAACGAATTCAACGTTCCTGCATTAAAGCTGTAGGTCTTGATGAGGTTGTCTGCGCTACCTCCTGTGTTTGCAGAGAGTGTTGCAGATGCCCCGCTTGGTGTATACAGTTTTACTTTCAGGTCTCCGATATAGCTGTGACGAATATCAACTGAAACAGTTATTTTTCCAGAGTCGCCAGACCGAGTAACATTAATAGGGCTTGTTGCACCAGCAGGGGAGTTGTCGGGGATTGCAAACTGTCTGACATTTTCAAAAAAGTTGAGTTCAACAGGTTCGTCAAACGTAGCAACAATTGATGTGCCAGCAAACACCTGGTAACCCCGAAGCATTAGGTAGTAGGTACCTACCTTCGGTTCTGCAATAGAGACGATCTCGCTATTCCCGTTTTTGTAGGGGCGCTGGTCCCACTCGTTCTCGGAGGCTTTGCTAGCAAAACGTACGTAAAGGTCAGCATCTCCAGAGCCGCCTGCAAGTGTAAATGCTAAGTTGGTCGCACCTTCTGGTACGTTAATGGTGTAATGAAGTTCTTGCGCCGTGCCACCAGAGATATCATTTACGATAACGCCATTTTCTAATGTACTTATCGCGGTAACTGGAGGTTCTGTTGAGCCGCCAACAGCGATAAGCGCTGCTTTTACATCAACAATACCAGCACCACACTTTGAGGTGTTGCATTGATCATTGGAGTTAGTTGCAGGGAATGAGCGTGCGGTTGATGTTAATGCGTTAAGTACGTCATCAGGTGTTAGCTCGGCATTAATGGCATAAAGCAATGATGCGGCACCAGCGACATGTGGTGTTGCCATACTAGTACCTTGTAGATAAGCATAATTATCACTTTGTGGTGAAGTGCTGCCGGTATTATGGGTTGATAAAACGGCATTGAGTGAGGAGTTGCTAAACATTTCTCCACCGGGAGCAGAGATGTCTACCGTTGTACCAAAATTGGAATAATAAGCTTGGCCCCCATTTCTGTCGGTAGCGCCAACGACAACAACACCTTCACAATTTGCTGGAGTTGAGAGTGACGCATTTTGACTTTCGTTACCCGCGGCAACAATGATGGATGCCCCAGTTGCTCGTACCGCATTGATGGTATCTTGATATGTTCGTGTACAAGAGGCTGTCCCACCGAGGCTAAGGTTTAGTACTTTAGCTGGATTGGGGTTATTTGGAATGCCTGAAACAGACAAGCCCGCTGCCCAGCGCATACCATCGGAAATATCTGAGGTATAGCCGCCGCATCGGCCTAATACGCGAACAGGAAGAATTTTACTGTTCCATGCGACGCCGGCGACGCCAAAGCCATTGTTACTTGATGCGGCAATGGTTCCCGCGACATGAGTACCGTGCCAGCTACTACCTTGATCTTGTTGAGGGTAGCCGTTACCGCACTGTCCTGCGCTTAATGCATCGCCAGCGTCACTAGCGTCACTATCTCTGCCAGAGCCATCGTTGGCTGCCCAGCTATCGGAGATAAAATCGTATCCAGGCAATAAAGTGCTCCTAGCGTGCGAGTTGTTTTCATTGTGTGACCCCAAAAAGGTAAAATAAAAGAAAAATATCGAAAATGATTTAGGTTGTGGTACGCATATTATGGTTTTATGTTTTGCGTAAATGCTCACAATCGAAAATCGAGACGATGGTACTGTTATGACCAAAGGTTGAGCAAGTTATAAGTCGTAAAAACGAGGGGTCAATAAGGGCTTATGGCTGGGACTTGCGGGTTGGGTCACAGTTTGTTTTTAAGAGGAAAAGCTAATTAGCTTTTAAATCTAGCGGAGCAGGGGTGGGGGTAGAGCTTATTGTGCGATTGGCGTTAGCATTGCCAGGGACGTTTGTGGTACAGGAACATAATGCGCTGCGGACTTTTCTGTAGCCCATACGAGAGAGTCATAATAGCGACGAATATTTTTAACATACAATATGGATTGACCTGCACCGCGGGCGTAGCCATGCCTGGCATGCTGATAATATTTACGTTTCTTAAGTAGGAGTAAATGTGATTTGACGTCAAACCAGTTGTTTGGGTTTTTGCCTTGTTGCTCCGTGAGAATCCGGGCATCTTGTACATGGCCATATCCCGTATTGTAAGCTGCTAAAGCAAACCAAGTTCTATGAGGTTCGCTGATACCTTTTGGTAAGCGGTTATAAAGCTTTTTAAAATAATTGGCACCACCATCAATGGATTGTTTGGGGTCCCGCCTATTGCGCACACCCATCTCTTTTGCGGTTCGTTGGGTAAGCATCATTAAGCCTCGTACACCTGTCGGTGAGATGGCATTTGGGTTCCAGAGGGACTCTTGATATCCCACAGCAGCTAATAGCCGCCAGTCAATATTTAGCTCACTAGCAACGTTTTTGAAGTCTTCTTCGTAGCGCGATAGACGGCTATCAATATGTGCAATAAAGGTTCTAGCGCCAACATAGTTAAAGTCACGATGGCCGTAAAAACGTTCCTTTTGCTCTTCTAAAGACCCGTCTTCATTGATTTTATTAAAGAAATTTTCTGCAGCGACATAAAGTGTAGTGTCAGAGGTTGGGGGGAAAGCCCACGCAAGAGGCTCCCAATCCTTGATGTTAAATGCGGATTTTAGTTCTGGGAATATGTCTCGATGTAGATCAAATACATTGGAATCTACAATGGTATATGTAGCTTGCCCGTCGTTAACAAGATTTAACATGCTCAGCATGGTGCTGTTAGATTTTTCTGTCCAAGTGATTTTGTTATGATTGTCATGAAGACGCTGTAGATGTTCGGAGTGGCTGCTGTTAGCAATAACAACTAAAGAACCCTGGTTGAGGCCTTGAACATTGTTAGGCTTAGATGTCCCTTTCTGATAAATGACTTTTTGAGAGACTTGCTGGTAAGGTGATGTGAATCGAAACTCTTGGGCTCGTTCTTTCGTTATAGTGAGGCCCGCCGCAGCAAAATGAACATCTCCATTTTTTAAAGCATTGAGTAGTTCACCAAGGTCTTTGTAAGTGACAACCTTTAGTCGAACACCCAGGTAGTCAGCAAACTGTTTAGAAAGCTCGTATTCAAACCCAGTATATTGATCTAGCTCTTGATAATAGGTTGTTGGGCCTACGCGGGTTGCAACCACCAGCTCGCCTTGACGCTGAATGGACTCCAGCAGGCTTTTTTGAGGCTGGCATGCCGATAATACTAGCATTAATGCTAATACGGTAAGCGCCTGAAATGTTGAGTTGTAGGTGATGTTACTACGCATAGTTACGTTTATAGAGCCAAGGTATCCGACGGCTCAATTCTCCTTATGTTTTTTTGAAAGATAAAAACAATATAACGGTACCTGTATACAGAACTAAATGCTGTAAAAAATTACCGTTTACACGTGCTCATATGGAAAGGTGATTAAAAAGTGATCGCATTATAACCATTTTTTTGAAATTTGTCGATAGAAGACCTATACCTCAGTACATCAGCTTTACGGTCTTTTGGTTAACAAACGTAACAATTGTGTGATGCTGCAAAACAAACGTAAAAAAAGTAGTCCTCAATTGGCGCATATTCCGAGTGTTGCCTAAGCTCAAATGAAGAACGGTATTTGCCCCTTGTAGGGGTACTAATAATGAAAAGAGAAAATGTTGAATAATTTTCGTACAAATGATTGTACAGATCGGAGAATGGTAAAATGAGTAACCCTGCAATTGGAAAAACGATTGGAATTGTATCTGCTGGCGCAGCAATTCAGCTTGCGTACCTCGCTTATGCGGTTTCAGGTGCAGAAAGCTTTGGTAATTTGGTTGGGGTTGGTGTTATTGCGGCTGCGGCGGGTGTTGGTTTGGCGACAGCACTGCTTAGTAAACAAGGCAGCGCAAGTACCGCTATCAAAACATTTTTCGAGAAATTAGCTTCAGGGGGTTCATTAAATGACCGAATTCCTGGTGCAAAAGCGGACTCGTTGGAGCAGGTCATCAACACTGCGATGACGGCATTGCAAGATAATATGGGCAAAACCTCCGGTGACTTGGACCGGGTTAAGGTAATGGCAAAAGAGGTTGGCAATATTGTTCGAAGTAATAGCGGCGGTGCTGATCTAGAGCGAGATTCCAGGGATGTTGTTGATGCTATCTCACATATGACGTCGGCGGTACATGAGGCTTCTCAAAATGCGGCGACAGCGGCTCAAGCTGCAAGGGATGCTAATAATGAGGCCGATAGCGGTCAGCAAGTAGTAAATAGTGTGACTTCCTCTATTCATTCGTTAGCCGATGAAGTGGAAAGGGCGGCTTCGGCAATACAGAAGCTGGAAGAAGATAGTGAGTCAATTGGTGCAATATTGGAGGTTATTCGTGGTATCGCGGATCAAACCAACTTATTGGCACTTAACGCGGCGATTGAGGCGGCTCGTGCTGGAGAGCAGGGGCGTGGTTTTGCGGTGGTTGCTGATGAGGTAAGAACATTGGCTCAGCGAACTCAGGAAGCAACAGAAGAAATTAATGACATGATTGCTCGCCTGCAAGAGGGTTCTAGTAATGCTGTGAAGGTTATGGCGGAAGGCCGTAAACAGGCTGAATTGAGTGTGGAGCAAGCTTCGAAGGCGGGGGAGTCATTGTCTGCAATTACCAGTGCGATTAGCTCTATTAGTGATATGAATGAGCAGATAGCGTCAGCAGTAGAGCAGCAAACAACGGCGGCGGACAATATCAGTGCTAGTTTGAATCGAATGAGTGAATCAACAATCGATTCAACTCGGCACAATGAGGAACTACAGCGCTTAAATCAAGAAATGGAAAGCGCTATTTCAGAACTGGATGTAGGTATTCAACGTCATGTAGGTTAACGTTGATGACAAGATTGTTGATGTTATGACGGGTTAAGATTATCAGAAGTAGAAAGGGCGCCTGTTGGCGCCCTTTCTACTTCCTAGACTCGTTGCATTCCCTTATAATACGCCCTCATTTATACCCTTCCGAATTTCATAGACAGCCAATCCGAGATCAACATGCTAGAACTGCGTGGCGCACCCGCTTTATCCTCATTTCGTTGTAATAAACTACTTGCCAATCTTCAACGGGCATTACCTCAAATCACAGGGCTGTACAGTGAATTTATGCACTTTGCAGATGTGCAAGGTGACCTGTCCGATGCCGATAGAGCTGTGCTTAGTCGGTTGTTGAAATACGGCCCTAGTGTTGATGTGAGTGAGCCAAAAGGGACTCTAGTATTGGTCACACCTAGACCAGGAACCATTTCCCCTTGGTCAAGCAAAGCCACTGATATTGCACATAATTGTGGACTGACGGCGATTAAACGGCTGGAACGGGGTATTGCTTACTACGTTGAAATCAGCGGTGAGCTATCAGGGGGCGAAGGTGCTCAATTGGCTTCGTTGTTACATGATCGAATGGTTGAAGTGGTTTTTAGTTCGTTATCCGGTGCAGATGCATTGTTTGTTCAGCATGAGCCTAAACCACTTTCGACAGTGGATATTTTAGGTGGCGGGCGAGATGCGTTAGTAAAAGCTAATTCGGAGCTTGGCTTGGCCTTAGCTGATGATGAAATCGATTATTTGGTTGAGAGCTTTGTTGGCTTAAAGCGCAACCCTTCCGATGTTGAATTAATGATGTTTGCCCAAGCAAACTCGGAACATTGTCGTCATAAGATTTTTAACGCTGACTGGACTATCGACGGCGAAGTGCAAGATAAGTCGCTGTTTAAGATGATCAAAAACACCTACGAGTGTCACCCTGATGGGGTGTTGTCTGCATATAGCGATAATGCTGCAGTGATGGCGGGGGCTACCGCAGGGCGCTTTTTCCCGAATGCAGAATCGAAAGAATACGAGTACAACCAAGAGCCCGTGCATATTTTGATGAAGGTTGAAACTCACAACCATCCGACGGCCATTGCGCCATACCCTGGTGCTGCAACAGGCTCGGGTGGTGAAATTCGCGACGAGGGTGCTACGGGGCGAGGTTCAAAGCCTAAGGTCGGATTAACCGGGTTTACGGTTTCTAACTTAAATATTCCTGGTTATAACCAGCCGTGGGAAGTCGCTTACGGTAAGCCTGGGCGTATTGTTTCCGCATTAGATATTATGATCGAGGGCCCGCTAGGCGGCGCTGCATTTAATAACGAATTTGGTCGTCCTAATATCAATGGCTATTTTCGAACGTATGAGCAACTTACGCCGGGTCTGAATGGTGACGAAGTGCGAGGTTATCACAAGCCGATTATGCTTGCGGGTGGTTATGGCAATATTCGAGATGAGCATGTGCAAAAAGGTGATATCCCCGTAGGGGCGAAGCTGATTGTGTTGGGTGGGCCTGCCATGTTGATTGGTCTTGGTGGTGGTGCTGCGTCATCAATGGCAACGGGTTCTAGTCATGAAGATTTGGATTTTGCATCCGTGCAGCGAGAGAACCCAGAGATGGAGCGTCGTTGTCAGGAGGTTATCGATGCTTGTTGGCAGCTTGGTGAAGCAAACCCTATTGCCTTTATTCACGATGTTGGAGCCGGTGGGTTAAGTAATGCGATGCCTGAACTGGTGGGTGATGGCGGTCGTGGTGGCGCGTTTAATTTACGAGCGATTCCAAACGATGAGCCAGGTATGTCTCCGGTAGAAATTTGGTGTAATGAATCCCAAGAGCGTTATGTCATGGCGGTTGCTCCAGAGAATCTCGCTAAATTTGAATCTATTTGTCAGCGAGAGCGTTGTCCTTTTGCGGTTATAGGTGATGCGATAGAGGAGTTACATTTAGGTTTAGCTGATGAGCATTTTGGTAACAACGCTGTTGATTTGCCGATGTCTGTGTTATTTGGTAAAGCGCCTAAAATGCACAGAGAAGTTACTCGTGCAAAAGTAAATTTAATAGCATTTGATGATGCCGGCATTGAGCTGACAGATGCTATTTATCGAGTATTACGTTTGCCTGCAGTTGCCAGTAAAAGTTTTTTGATAACCATTGGAGATCGGTCTATTACCGGTTTGGTGACGCAGGATCAAATGGTTGGGCCATGGCAGGTGCCAGTTGCCAATGCTGCGGTAACCACGTCCACTTTGGATACCTTTGCGGGTGAAGCCATGTCTATGGGTGAAAGAACTCCTGCGGCATTGATCAATGCACCTGCATCAGGGCGTATGGCTATTGGTGAATCAATTACTAATATTGCTAGCGCAAATATCGCAGCGTTATCTGATTTATGCTTATCTGCCAACTGGATGGCAGCGGCGGGATACAATACAGAAGATGAAGCGTTATATGACACTGTAAAAGCGGTTGGTATGGAGATGTGTCCTGAATTGGGTATTACTATACCTGTGGGTAAAGACTCTATGTCGATGCGCACCGTATGGGATGAGGGTGATGAGAAAAAAGCGGTTACATCACCGTTATCACTTATTATTACCGCTTTTGCCCCTGTTCAAGATGTACGTAAAACCGTTACACCACAATTGAAAACCGACAAAGGTGATACACAGTTATTGTTGGTTGACTTAGGTAACGGTAAAAACCGATTAGGTGCTACGGCATTAGCTCAGGTATTTAATCAGCTTGGTAATGAGTGTGCTGATGTTGAACAGCCTGCACAACTAAAAACCTTTTTTGATGCGATACAGTCATTGCAAAATGACAATAAACTGTTGGCTTATCATGATCGCTCTGATGGTGGTTTGTGGACAACTGTATGTGAAATGGCCTTTGCAGGGCATGCAGGTGTAGCGTTAGATTTAACGACGTTAACAGGTGACTCGAATATATTGTCAGTATTGTTTAACGAGGAGTTGGGGGCAGTACTTCAAGTTCTCGCCTCTGATGCAGATAGTATCGTTGCAAGTATGGGTGCTGATGGGTTGGCTGTGAGTGTGATTGGTTCGCTTACATCAGCTGATAGTGTTGTCGTGTCAATTGATGGAAATGAGGTTATTAATGAATCTCGTATCGCTCTACAGCAAGCCTGGACGGAAACAAGTTATCAGATTCAAAACTTACGAGATAATAGTGAGTGTGCGGCGCAAGAGTTTGACAGCATAGCGAAGAACGAGCCTGGTATTTCTCCCGTTGTTACCTTTGATGCGCAAGATGATATTACAGCCTCATTAGCGGAAGCTGCACGACCAAAAGTTGCGATTTTGCGAGAGCAAGGTGTCAACGGTCAGATTGAAATGGCCGGAGCTTTTGATAAAGCAGGGTTCGCCAGTGTTGATGTGCATATGAGTGATATTTTGTCGGGTCGCGTCACTTTGCAGCAATTTTCTGGTCTGGTTGCCTGTGGTGGATTTTCTTACGGGGATGTTCTTGGTGCCGGAGAAGGTTGGGCAAAATCTATTTTGTTTAATGCTGTGGCAAGAGAACAGTTTGAGCAGTTCTTTACTCGCACGGATACCTTTACGTTAGGTATCTGTAATGGTTGCCAAATGTTATCCAATTTGCATGAGTTGATTCCTGGAACAGAGCACTGGCCGCATTTTGTACGTAATATGTCAGAGCAATTTGAAGCGCGTGTTGCCACGGTTGAAATTCAGTCTAGTAATTCTGTGTTTTTGAAGGGAATGGAAGGTTCTCGCTTACCCATTGCGATTGCCCATGGTGAAGGTCGAGCAGAGTTTTCATCTGATGCTGCATTGGCAGCGGTAGAAACTGCTCAGCAAATTGCAATCCGTTATGTTGATAATAATGGCCAGGCAACGGAAACATATCCGTTAAACCCGAATGGATCACCAGGCGGTATCGGTGGTTTATGTTCTGCTGATGGGCGAGTGACTATTATGATGCCACATCCAGAGCGAGTGTATCGAACGGTTCAGAATTCTTGGGCTCCAGATTGCTGGGGTGAAGATGCCCCGTGGTTGAGAATGTTTAGAAATGCCCGTGTATGGGTTGGCTAATATTCGACGTGGGTCAGCTTAGGGCTGGAAGTGGGGGTTAAGGGCATGGTTAAAATTGCTTTTTTTGTACCTGAAGATCACAAGGAAGTGGTGAAGGCTGCAATGTTTATGGCGGGAGCTGGTGGCATTGGTAATTACGACCAATGCTGCTGGGAGATCGAGGGTGTGGGGCAATTTAGAGCACTTGATGGCGCGGATCCATTTTTAGGTGCTGTGGGTGAAATTGAGCGTGTCAAAGAGTTTAAAGTAGAAATGGTTTGTGCTGATGCCGTCGTGAAATCAGTCGTGCAAGCATTAAAGCAAGCTCACCCCTATGAAGAGCCTGCTTATGATGTTGTTGCGCTTTTTGATATATAGCTGCGCCTCTTGATCTTGATATATAGCTGCGCTTCTTGATATGTAACCCGGTATTGATGAGATGGACTTATTGGGTATTCCCAAATTTTATAATATTGTTTTTTTCGTTGATGTAAGTGTTGGTTGTCTCAGGTTTCCCTAGTGGCAGCCACTTGAGTAATTTGTCTTTGAGTTCATCCAATGAGACGGGTTTGCTCATATAATCATTCATGCCGGATTCCAAGCAGCGGTTTCTATCCTTCGACATAGCATTGGCGGTAACGGCAATGATAGGTACAAGGCTTTTTACGTTGGCTAATTGGCGAATGTTTCGGGTGGCTTCAAAGCCATCCATTATTGGCATTTGGCAGTCCATTAAGACAATATCAATATCGTTTTCATTGAGTTTGTTGAGGCTGTCCTCTCCATTAATTGCACATACAACAGAAAACCCAAGCTTTTTGAGTGTTGTTTGAAGCACGAGTTGATTAACTTTGTTGTCTTCGACAACAAGGGCTGTCTTCCCTTTGGCCAGGTCTTCTATTTTATAGGCTTCTTTTGATGTAGTGGACGCTAATGCTCTGGTGTATTCAAATTGAGCAGTAAAGGTAAAGATTGATCCATGTGAGGGGATTGATTCATAGGTTAATTCTGCGTCCAGCAAGTTGGCTGTTTGTTTTGCAATAGCAAGGCCTATTCCCAGGCCGCCATGCCCGCGATGGAAAGAGCTGTCTGCTTGGGAAAAACGTTCAAAAATTTCGTTGCCTAACGCTTTAGGTATGCCAATGCCGGTATCTTCGATTTTAAAAGTGAGTTTTATTTTTTTATTCGTTTTGTCCAGTGAGTCGAGGTCGATTGCAAGGCGAATATAGCCACACTCTGTAAATTTAATGGCGTTGTCGATTAAACTGACAAGCACTTGTGTTAGCTTGCGTTGATCTCCTAATACCAGTGAGGGGACGTCTTCATTTATATCAACCATAAATGTTAGATGTTTATCTTGGCATTGGGGTGTGAAGTATTCATCTAAGAAATGAGTGACTTTTCTCAGTTGGAAAGGGTGTCGTTCAACGACAGATTCGTTTGATAACAATTCGGTATAACTTAGAACGCTGTCGATAAGCAGCATCATATGACTTGCCGAGCGATCTGCGCTGTGGATAAACGGTGCTTGTGCGGTAATGTCTTTTTCATTTTGTAAGTGGCTTATTGAGCTAATAATGCCGTTCATTGGCGTGCGAAGTTCATGGCTAATCGTTGCAAGAAACTCATCTTTAATTTGATGACTTTCAATTAAGGCGTCATTGACCTGTTGTAATGCAATTTTTGCGGTTTTCTCCATTTTAGTTTTGTCGCGCTGCATACGGCTTAAGCGATCGGCTAACGTCCAAGATAAAATAGCGACTTCCAGTGTTGATCCAAGGATCAATGCGTTGGTTGTGAATGTGGTTGCTGGGAGCAGTCCCGCTGTTGTCGCACCGTAAATTAATGCACCCAATAAGAATGAAAACCATGCCAAAATAAAGAATCTTGCCGTTTGATAGCCTTGCAGCGCTAGTTTTGTGCCGATGAATATCCCGAACATTGACATTGACATACCAAGCACAAGTACAACTTTAAGGCTGGTTGCGTAGGGAAGGGCTATCGAGGCAAAAAGACTGAGTGTCGCTAGCACTATAAATGCTTGAATTAACTTGTGACCATAAGGTGTTGTTGTTTTCGTGTTAAGAACATTGGCTGTAAAAACAAGAGCAAAGACTTCGGTGAGAAGAATAGAAACAATAAGGAATTGGTTGTTAAACCAGGGCAATGACGGCCATATAAACTCTGCCCCAAACCCTGTTAGTGTTGATTGCAATATAGTATGTGCTGCAATGTAGCAGACATAAAATAAATAGCTGACATCTTTAATGGAAATATAAATGCAGAAGTTATAGATAATCATCAGCAGCATAATGCCAAAATAGATACCCATGATCAGTAGGTACTTTCGATTGCTTTCTTCGTATTGAATGGGGTTCCATAATTTTATTGGAACGCGGACGCTACCCTCCGATTGCACACGAATAAGTACCAGTTTTTTTTCGTTGGCTGCGAAGTGGATGGGGAATAGATAGCTACTATCTTGTTTAGGTCGAACTTCAAAAGGTTTGCTGTCCCCAGCCTGCATTGTTTCACGGGTGCCATTAGAAGAAATGACATAAACGTCAACATTGTCCAGCGGAGGGTAGGAGATTTCGAGTAGTCGGTGAATATCTTGTGAGGTCGACGGGTTGTGGAGAGGCTGTACAAACCAAAAGGCCGAAGTGGTCATGCCTTTGTTAAATGTTCCTTGGGTTGTTTTGTAATTTCCGTAATAGTGACCTGCAAGAATGTCGTCAACATTATATAGAGCGTCGGCATCTTCAAGGTATTGTATTTTTCCATCCAAGTTAAGTACGCCATCGATAGCAGATGCACTGATGGACGTTGTGGGCAGGCTGGGTTGATTAGCGGCAAAAACGGGGAAATTGAAAAAAACGCCAATGATAATGGCAATAAAAAGTGTCGAAGTCGAAGGGTTGCGAGTCAATTAGCCACCTTAGTTGATTGCTGAATCTGCTTGAAAGTGTAGCAGTCGCATAAAGTGCTGGTAGTGGCTCTTGGTGATGATATGTAATTCGGGTGTGATTAAATGTTTGTCTGCTTTGTTGTGTTGGTGGCCTAATGGTGTGTAAGTTGTTGGCAGGAAAAAGAAAAATGATCGACAAATACTATTGGGTATCTTATGTGGTGATTATGTAACAGTGTGACCTGGTGCACATTGTGCAATAGTAAGAATGCAGGCTGTTGGGAGGAGGGATTACTGTTGTGGTTTGGCTTTGCGCTGAAAGCCCTGAATAGTCTCAATGTGAGTTTTGAATATCCCGGTTTTTCTGTCGTTGAAATACCGCTTTAGCGTTAATCCAATGGTGGGGAAGGCAAGCTCAGCCCAAGGGATCTCGTCTTCAGTAAAAAGCTGTGACTCAAGGCTTTCTTGACCTGCCCCGTACTTTCCGTCAACGACGGTTCCTCTATAAAACATATACACTTGGCTGATATGGGGGAGGTCGTACAGAGTATAAAGCCCTGCGATATCTATGTTGGCTTCTGCCTCTTCCCATGTCTCCCGCTCTGCGGCTTCTTGCGTGGTTTCACCGTTTTCCATAAAACCTGCAGGTAGTGTCCAGAAACCCAGGCGAGGTTCGATTGCTCGTCGACAAAGTAATACCTTATCTTCATGAATAGGTAGGGTCCCTGCGATTATGCGAGGGTTTTGATAATGGATGGTGCCGCAATCATCACACACATGGCGATCCCTATTGTCTCCTTCTGGAGTTAGTAGGGTAATGTTGCCGCCACAGCTACTACAAAATTTTATGGGTATGTGCATGGTTACCAGTATGTTTCTAGATTTGGATGTCAGGAATACGCTAAGAATATTAGTGAGGAAGTATAACCTTAATCTCTACTTAGAATCACGAAATTGTTGTGTTGTATTCGGGGCTGAGAAATGGTGATTTGAGTGTGGTGGGTAACGGGGCGGGTGTCGTTCACTGGTCTAAGTGAATAGTGGAAAGGTTAAGTTACCTACTACTATTCACTTGATGTAAGAGGGGAGTGTGCTGTTTAGGCGCGACGAAAGGGTAGAACTGTTGCGAGCTCTTGAGTATTTTGCATTTCGTCATTAAGCAACGAGTTAGTGCCGGTGCTGTCTGTCGCATCGTTTAGGGCGTAGCGCAAACGATCAAATGAGTCGTGCATCATGCCAGACAAGGAAATGCATGCGGCCATAGGGTTTTTGGCTTTGCGTCGTTCCATGTCGATGCGGAACTGTAATCCACGTAGCTTTCTGCGGTATTCGCTAGGGGCTTCGTGTATTATTTGTTCGCACCACTGGATGCGTAGCTGTTCCAATTTGTCAGGATCACTTTGAGCCAGTCGTAGTAGTTCTTCAAAATCAAGTAAGTTTATCATCTCTGTATCCTACTGTTATTGGGCCAAAAGTTAATTGGGCCAAACATCTGCTGCAAATGACCAAGGCAGAGACAGCGCTTGGTGGCGGCGAATAGTTAAATGAAATAGTTAGTAGTAAATAGCTAAAAATATTTGCATATTACAGAATCTATACTATCGCGTTTCCAGTTGTTTGGTAATCTTGACCTTTTGGTGGAAACATGAGCTATATCTTGTTATTAATGGCGATGCCGTTATAACTTCTTGGACTAGGCTTGTAAAACAGCAACTTAGGGTTGGTACCGAATTAAATAAGGAGTTTCGTGTTGTTTTGTAAGTAGATATATCCTTTTTTTATATGGAGCAAAAAATACCCTGCAATCAGCGTTTATCGATGTTAGGGGCGTTTTTAATCTTCCATAAAACAATGAGTTATGACTATTCCAATACTAAAGGAAGTAAATTCGCGAACAAAGGTCGCTTAGGGGTAAAATTAGGGCTCTCCATTGTGATGTAATGCAAGGAATGACTGTTTGATCAAGAAAATACGAAGTCAATTAGTGGCGACTGCTGATACTCCTATCAATGCAAATATTGCCGATAGTGAGAATGAGGCGGCGGTATTGATTGCAATTACCGATTGCGATCTTTCGCCTTCGATGGTGTTAACACGCAGGGCGTCTCATATGAACAGCCATGCCGGTGAAGTTGCTTTTCCTGGCGGAAAGGTTGAGCCAACCGATGACGACTTAATTGTAACGGCGTTGCGGGAAAGCTATGAAGAGATAGGGTTGCCGATTGATGTCGTTGATATTGTTGGTGTACTACCTTCTGCAACATCAAAATTTGGACTTCAGGTTACGCCTTTTATTGGTGTAATACCGCATGATGTAGTGCTACAAGCAAATGAAGATGAGCTGGATAGTATTTTTCATGTACCGTTGCAGTATTTTCTTGATAGCGAACCATCCAGTGATTACGAAGTAAGCTTTCGCGGTGTTGACTATATCGTACCTTGTTATCGCTACGAAGGTTATGTGATTTGGGGGTTAACGGCATTCTTTATCGGCGACTTTTTAAATCGGGTGTTCGACTTGGGATTGGATTTATCGATGGCTCGAAGCCAAGTAAAAAAAAGTTAAAGTGTACACGTTAATAATGTATCAATAGTTAATATAAATTAAACCATATCAAAATAAGTAGGAGTGCAGAATGATTTACCGACTTGGGGATAAGCAAGTAGAGCTCAAAGGTGACAATCACTTTATCGCAGATAATGCCACGGTGATTGGGTCTGTTACATTAGAAAACGATACCAGTGTATGGTTTAACGTGGTTATCCGAGGTGATAACGACCCTATCACTATCGGAGAGGGTACTAACATTCAGGACGGTTCGGTGTTGCACACGGATGCGGGTATTCCAATGGCAATTGGTGAGCATGTAACGGTAGGCCATAAGGTCATGTTACACGGATGTACGATTGGAGATAATTCGTTAATTGGTATCAATGCTGTGGTGTTAAATCGAGCCGTTATTGGGAAAAACTGCATTATCGGCGCAAATTCATTGATACCAGAAGGGAAGGTTATACCGGATAATTCTTTGGTAATGGGATCTCCAGGAAAAGTGGTTAAACAGATTACTGATGGACACGCACAGGTTATTAAAATGAGTGCGTTGCATTATGTGGAAAATGCAAAACGTTATCATCGAGACCTTGAAGTTGATGAGCGTTTTGATAATAAAGACTAATTTAGAATTAATTTAAAGAGTTATATCGTAGTGGAAGATAAAGCAGTAAATAAAATAGTAGCTAAAGAAGAGATCGTTATCTCACCTTGCTGCGGGGTTTGTGCATTGGACGATGACGATATTTGTATCGGTTGTTTGCGCTCTGGTGTGGAAATTACTCAATGGGGTAGAGAAGACGCGGAGGGCAAACGAGCAATACTGCGGAATGTGGAAGAACGTTATAGAAAACAATATTCTTAATGCTGGGGGGCAAGTAATGGTTACAATAGGAACACCACTGAGTGATGGTGCTACGCGGGTATTGTTGTGCGGAGCTGGAGAGTTGGGTAAAGAAGTTGCTATTGAGTTGCAACGTCTGGGGGTGGAAGTTATTGCCGTGGATCGGTATGAGAATGCTCCCGCTATGCAAGTCGCCCACCGATCTTATGTTATCTCAATGTTAGATGGGAATGCGTTACGTCACGTTATTGAAAAAGAACAGCCTCACTATATTGTTCCTGAAATTGAAGCTATCGCCACCGACACGTTACTTGAGCTTGAAGCTGAAGGCTTTACCGTGATTCCCTCAGCCAAGGCTGCAAAGTTAACGATGAACCGAGAAGGTATTCGACGGCTAGCGGCAGAAGACTTGGGTTTGCAAACGTCCCCTTTTCAGTTTGCCGATACCAAAGAGCAGTTTTTACAGGCCGTTGAAACGATTGGTTTTCCATGTGTCGTAAAGCCAATTATGAGCTCGTCGGGTAAAGGGCAAAGTACGCTGAAAACACAATGTGATGTGGAGTCGGCTTGGGTATATGCACAAGAAGGTGGGAGGGCTGGAGCTGGGCGCGTTATTGTGGAAGGTTTTGTTGATTTTGATTACGAAATTACGCTGTTAACAGTACGCCACTGTTCGTATGCCTCGACAGGGGATGTATCGACAACCTTTTGTGAGCCGATTGGGCACCGACAAGAAGCAGGTGATTACAGGGAGTCATGGCAGCCGCAAGCGATGACAGAAAAGGCAAAGTATGCAGCACAAGAGATGGCTAAAACGGTAACGGCTGCCCTGGGTGGGCGTGGCATTTTTGGCGTTGAGCTTTTTGTGAAAGGGGATGAAGTTATATTTAGTGAGGTCTCACCTCGGCCGCACGATACTGGATTGGTTACGTTAATTTCACAGGACTTGTCTGAGTTTGCGCTGCATGCGCGCGCAATATTGGGATTGCCCGTACCAGCTATTCGCCAATATGGACCCGCGGCATCCGCGGTCATTCTAGTGGAGGGGGCATCACAGAATATACGTTACCCAGAATTACAAAATGCATTAATGGTTCCAGATACTCAGTTGCGATTATTTGGTAAGCCTGAGGTTGATGGTGCACGACGTATGGGAGTGGCATTGGCGCTGGGTGATGATATTCATCATGCTGTTGAAAAAGCAAAAACTTCTGCGGGAGCGATAAAGCCGGAGTTGTTATGAACGCTGTTATATGTGTCGTCATAAAAGTCGCTAAGTAATATAGGTTAAGAATGAAATTAATCGACCGGATGGAATGCTAATGAATGGAGTGTTAAGTAAAATTGGGTCAGTAGTGACTGCTGTTTTGGTTGCCGGTACATTTTTATATACCGTAAATGCCAGTGCGCAGGCATTTGTTGAGGCAGACATTGGTGCAATTAAGAATCGAAATAGCATTGGTGCTACAACGCTACCAAAGCTTGTAAACCACAATCAGCTATATGTACAGTTTACTGGCGCTGGGGGTGTTTACCTGGCGACTCAGCATGTTGCGTTAATGGCAGATCCTTTTTTCTCCAATCCTAGGCTTGGTGACTTGATATTACTTAATGATCTGCAGCCTGATGAGGCAGTTATCGAACAGTGGCTGCCTCCAACAGAAAATGTGGCGGGGGTTATTGTGGGTCATGGCCATTACGATCATTTGATGGATGTGCCTGTTATCTTGCCCCGTCTACCCGCGGCGGCAAAAGTGTTTGCCAGTAAAACCTCTAATCATATGCTTGCCGCTTCCATTCCGGAAGCACGGAGAGTTGACCTAAATAGCTCGATGGCTTCAGCAACACAGCGAGGAGAGTGGGTGCAGGTAAATTCAAGTCTGCGGATTTTGCCTATTGAGTCGGAGCACTCTCCCCACTTTGCAGGGATTGTGGTTGCTAATGCAGTGTTGGCAGAAGATAGTTCTTCGCTGCTCGGAGATGCCTTGGATTGGCAGAGCGGTACAACGTTGTCTTATGTGATTGATTTTTTAGCCAGCGGTGATGCTAAAGATGGCAGTGTTGAAAAAAACGAGGTTGAAAATGTAAGCGTTAAATACCGAGTGTTTTTTCAATCATCTTCTAGCGGTTATCCTATTGGCGCCCCGCCAAAATGGTTAAGTGATGACGGTGTTCCGATTGATCTCGCTATATTGTGCATGGCGAATTTTGATAGTGTTGATAATTATCCCGGCGGTATATTAAATCAGTTGAAGCCAAAAAATATATTATTGACTCATTGGGAATCATTTTGGGAACCGTATATCCCTAATAACGCCACGGCTTTGCCAGGTTTGGATATTGCTAAATTTATTGCACAAGTAAAACTTTCCGTTCCAGAAAGTACATCTCTCTATTTGCCTCAACGTGGTGGTGCTATCACATTAAAGAAATAGCATATTAGCGTGATCGCATTGAATTAGTATTGTCAAAGGTTGGTGTTGTATTCGGTAGCTGTTCTGCAATAGGTTGGGCGCATATTGGTGTTATGCAGGCTTTATTCGAATTAGGAATAAAGTTGAGTATTAGATTTACTTGAGGGATGTGTTAAATCAGGGGTGGTTAGACTTGCATCTTGATGGTGATTTAGCGAACCTAGTGAAGGTTTCTTATCGGGTAGACATTACTCGCTTTGGTTTTACCATAAAAAGTAGTTCGATCAAGAAAATTATATTTTGTAATTTGCGTTAAGATAGATATATCGATGATTATTACCTGACGCAGTTAACCACGGGCTAGACAAGTCAAATGTATATTTAGGTGTGTCATTTTCAAAAATATTAATTATTGATAACTTGGCATTAAACGAATCTGAAAATGAATATTTTGCTGATGCATTGAATACAGAGCGAGCCTCTTTGTAATCAGAGTGCATGTTCGAATGATCACCTTTTGATAGGCCAAAATTGTAGTGATGATTAAATACAATCGACAATCGATTGTCTAAATATTTCGAAGTAAGAGTCGCTTTAACTTGTAAAGGTGGATAGCGTTTTTCTTGGAAGTCTTTCATTTTAACTTTACTTACGCCCATATTTAGATCGTGATCATCTTCAAAAGACCAATTGACAATCAGTTCACCACCAATAGTACTGATTTCATTTTCTTGGTTCATAAACGAACCAAGCCAACCATTGACCGATGTTGCATAATCATAAGCCGCCGGTGAAATGTAAGGGTTTTCCCTGTCAAAGTTAACCCATCCCAACTGATTCTTGTAAACGCTATGGTAAGCGTTTGCCGTAAGTGTAAGGTTGTTATTTATTTTGCTAAAGTACCCTAGCTCGTAACTTTTCATTGTTTCTGGTGTTAATGTAGGCAATTCATGCCCTCCCGATTTCAGAGTTTCGTTATGAAAAATCCACCAACTGTAATAAGCCATATCAGGGTAACGGAAGCCCTCTTGATAAGAAAACTTAATCGTTGAATCATTGGTTATATCATATGCCACGGCTGCTCTAGGTGTAGTATGGGACTCACTGTCCAAATCGCTTGCTAGGTTATCACTGGTAGTCGCGGTACCATAGCTTACATAGTCATATCTTAAGCCCAAGGATAACGTAGTTTTTTCTCCTATAGTCAGTGTGTCTTCCAAAAATAACGCGCCTTCTTCCCACGAGCCAGTCACCCCATCATCATTTGGAAATGGTAATGTAGGGTTGTCTATAAAATATGTTTTTCCATTTTCAAATTTACGTTTCCCCCATAACACACCAATGGCCAGCTTACTCGTTTCATATTTATTTTTAAAAATAACTTTGCCCTCAAAATGATTTTCTTTAGTGCCAAAGGGGAAAGGGTTTTCAGGATCTTTACGATTACGCCCACCAAAATCACTATATTCAATGGCGCCAATATATTCTATGGAATTATGTTCATCTATTTCTTGAATATATTTAGGGCTAATGCCAAAAAATGCGAATTTTCTTGGTGAAATAGGCCAGCTACTGTCTGCATAAATCCAATGCGATGTCTCTTCATTGAACATGACATGCAAGGCTTTTAAGCTAAAACTATGGTTTTTGAAGTTGCTTGATATTTTGTAGTTTTTATCGTAGGTTTTTTTGGTTTGTAAATCATTATATTCATAACCAGGATAAGCAGTTTGGTTATATTGGTTATCCGGCGTGAAACCTTGAGTATTTTGAACCCCGACATAAATATAGAAATCTTTTTGTTCAGACCATTTTTTTCCATAACTGACTTCAGCACTAGCGTATTGCTCTATGTCGCCATATTCAAAATTTACCTCTGTGCCCTCATGGGATGAGCCTGTTTTTGAAATCATATTGATAAAACCGTTCATAGCACCACTGCCATGCACGATAGCGCCTGGACCCATAATGACTTCTATACTTTGGATATCACCCATCAAAGGATTTTTCGCTGGCAGCATATAACCCATGTGCTGCCTTTGATTTAATTGCCACAAATCCATCATCACCAATGTTTTGGCATTATTATCTACAGTAACCCCGCGAGAGCCGATCAGGGTTGAGTTAAAACGATGCTCGCCGACATCCATGCCAACGACATTCATATCAATCAAATCTGATAATGAGCGAGCGGGAGAGTTTTCGATTTGATCAAGACTTAATACATAGGAATTCCCCGGCGACCTTTTTCTTTCCATGGCAAAAAAACCTATTGAAACCACCTCAATTTTTATTAAATCTTCGAAACTCAGACTGAGAAGGGCATCTACACTCTTTTCAGAAGTTTCTTTGTGGTCAGCAGATAGAGATTCCGCCAAAGAAGCTGAATTGAGAAATATAGCAGCCAAGGCTCCTGCTAATATACTAATTTGAAAGCGATTGGTTTTTGGGGTTTTAATATCTTGCATGAAAAATAGCTCCTTTATGCGCTTTAAGCATATATCTATCGAATGCAAATATTAACTTTCCAAGTAAGTGTAGTAGGTTCAGACCAGTCTCTCCACGCCTAAAGATAGGAGGGTAGGTGCCTTCGTGAGAATGACTATCCCCTATTTGGTAGATATTTCTCTTGCCGGTTTTCCCATAGGCTGTTTGTTAATTACATAGATATGGGCATGAGGCGTGGGTCTCTAGGTGGGCATGATGAAAACAAAAATAATACGAAGTTTATTGGTGGTAGCTTTACTGGGGGCGTTAACAGGGTGTGAATATATTGACGATATTCCCGTGGGAGCTCGTTATATTGCAAAAAATATTTGCAGTGGGCTATTTGTATCAGGGTATGACGAAGACCTTTTGGTGAATGATTATGTCACCTCTATTGTTCCCCAGTTAAAATTTATTTGGAACATCAATATTGATAAGCAAGGGAAGCAGGTTACCGTTTCGGATAAATTGTTTAAGCAGCGTCATCAGGCGTTGTCAGTTTATAGAGAGGGGCTGGGTTGTGTTAATCAGCGGGGTGAAACTGTAGAAGAGCTGCGTAACCAAGTAGACTTTCCGTTGATGGGCAAGGTATTGCTAAATAAACCGTGGCCTTATGGCGGGGCTGGTGTTGATGCCTCTTCTGTGAGTGAGGCTACGTTAATCGAGTTGACAGCATTGCTTGATCAAGAATTTGTTAACCCTGATGGCAAAGTGAAGCATACAACGGGAGTGGCGATCGTTAAAGGCGGTAAGCTTATCGTTGAGCGGTATGCTGGGGGGTTAACGTCCAGTGCGGCTGTAAAAGGTTTTTCTATGTCAAAGAGTCTAGTTAATGCGCTAGGGGGTGTTTTGTATGACAAGGGAGAGCTTGATCTTGATGCGCCGCTGGCATTTGATGAATGGCAAGGTTCTGATAAAACCTCGATAACATTTCGACACCTTGCTCATATGTCGAGTGGGTTGAAATATACCGAGCGTGCAATAGGCAATGACAATGATCAGGGCTTGTTACTTTATGGCAAGCAGCAACCTTTTGAATTTATGTCTGAGAAATCACTGGTAGCGACTCCTGGCGAGCTATATAACTATTCTAGTGGTGATAATTTATTGGCTGCTCGTAAATTGCAAGATCTGATGGGAGGTATAGCAAGCAGCTATCGAACGATTAGAAATGATCTGTTCCACAAAATAGATGTGACTAGTGTATTGATTGAGCACTCCGGGGATGGGTATATGTTGGCACCGGAATCATTAATGTTGTCGGTGCGGGATTGGGCGAGACTTGGTTGGTTGTATAGTAACCGGGGACGTTGGGGTGATGACCAGGTGTTGTCTGAGGAATGGATGGATTACAGTCTAACGCCTGCTGAGACCAATGGATCTTACGGTGCATTCCTATGGTTGAATACGGGGCGGTGGTTTTTTGAAGACTTGCCTGAAGATACAATTGCATTTGTGGGAGCATTGGAGCGTTATGTGATCATTATTCCGTCGTTGGATGTTGTTGTTGTGAGAGTGGGCTTTTCTCATGATAGAGATACGGTTGATATCAATGCTTTTGTTAAAAATATTGTGGACGTATTGTCCGAAGTGGTGCCGTCTGAGGCAGAGTGATGCCTTTTTGAGTGTTTCTTGGCAGTCGGGTGTGAATATTTAACCTTATCCGACTGTCTTCAGGGTAGATTCTAAAAATGTTATCTATAATAATGAGATAATTCGGGGGGCTGTCATTGTGGGCAGTAGTAAATTGACACAGTAATAATATCGATGAGTGGAAACGGATATGCTCAAGCTGGAATTTAAAGACCGTAGACAGCCAGGGGTTTGGTTGGTTGAGTCGGTGTTTACCATTGGTTCAGGTACAAGAAATCACTTAGTCATAGACGATGATTCTGTTGAGGAAGCACACGCAGAAGTTCGACTTGTTGATGGTCAGCTTTATCTTAAGGATTTGGGAAGTTTCAAAGGCACCTTCGTTGAAGGGCAAAAAGTAGTCGATAACTTTCAGCTTCGTTCTGGCGATATTATTAGTATTGGTCGTGTTGAGCTTGAAATAAGCGACCCAAAAACTCGGCCAGCCACGCAGGGGGCTGCCAAAGCAAAATCTGATTGGTCGCTCACTGCAATCGGTGGTGATATGCAGGGGCGAACTATTATGATCCATGGCTCAATGACGTTTGGTCGATCCTCCAATTGTGACATTATTATTGAAGGTGAGTATATGTCTCGCCGCCATGCAGAGTTGTCCCTGAAAGGGGGAGGTTTACGCATCGTGGACTTGGGCTCCTCTAATGGAACCTGTGTGAATGGTAAGAAAGTGAACGAGCATCAGCTCAAACCTGGCGATAAGATTAGTTTTGATAAAGAGGTGTTTCTAGTTGCTGGGCCTGTGGCGGCTGCAACTAATTTTATGGACGATGAAGAAGAAGCGACCATGTTTAGAGCTGTTGCTCCGATGCCTAAGGCGCCACCACCTAAAATTCAGCCAGTGGCACCTGCCCCAGCTCAGCAGGCAGAGGATAACGTTTCGGCTGCATCAGCCGGGTCTAATAGTGGCAAAGGTGGGATGATTGCGACAGGTGTTATTGTGGTGGCCATAGTGGCTGTGGTTGGTTATTTAGTGGTTGCTGGGAGTTAAGGTTGTTTGATGTGTTATAGGCTGCCTACAGGCAGTCTATTTGATTAACTTATTTAGGGCTTATACGCGCTGTTTTTATGACGTTATCGGTGATTTTTTTTGTTTCTATGCGATAGTTACCAATTTTAATACAGACATTGGTTTCTGGTATTGATTCTAGATGTTCTGTTATTACGCCACTTAAGGTTTTTGGACCATTGATAGGTAATTGCCAATTTAGCGCTTTGTTAATTTCTCTAATGGTTGCAGCGCCATCGACGAAATAGGATCCGTCCTCTTGTAATAGGATGTCTTTGTTGGTCGCGGACATGTCCGTTGTGAATTCACCTACTATCTCTTCCAAAATATCTTCGATAGTGGCGATTCCTTGAACGTCTCCATATTCGTCTACAACAAAACCAAGGCGGCGCTTGGCATTTTGAAAGTTAACAAGTTGAGTGTGAAGAGGGGTGCCTTCTGGGATAAAATAAGGCTCAACTGCCTGCTGCATAATGGCGGCTTTGTTGAGCTCTGCTTCAAGTAACAGTCGCGACACTTTTCGTAGATGTAATATGCCGACAGGGTTATTAAGGTCAGTTTTAAAAACGGGCAGGCGAGTATGTTGTGACGTGCAGAGTAGTTTTATAATGTCATTTATATCATCGTCGAGGTCAATGCCAATTACCTCGTGTTTGGGAATCATAATGTCATCTACAGTAACTTCTTCGAGATCTAAAATACCGATGAGCATACCTTTGTGACGCCCTGGTATTAGTGCTCCTGCTTCATTTACTACAGACCTTAGTTCTTCTCGACTTAAGTGGTCTGGGCTAACGTCGTTTGTACTTACGCCAATAACCCTTAATAGCCCGTTACTTATAATATTAACTAACCATACGGCAGGGTATATCAGTATCAATAGTGGTTTGAGAAGGTGGGATGCAGGGAATGCAATGCGTTCTGGCTTTAGGGCCGCTAAGGTTTTAGGTGTTACCTCTGCGAAGACTAAAATAACAAGTGTTAGTAACCCGGTGGCAAGGGCAATGCCGCTGTCTCCCCATAAGCGAATGGCAATGACTGTGGCAATAGATGAGGCGAGAATATTAACAAAGTTATTACCAATTAATATGACGCCAATAAGTTTGTCGGGTTTCTCCAATAACCTTTGTACCCTTAAAGCATTTTTGTCATTGGCTTTGGCTTGGTGCCGTAAGCGATATCGATTGAGTGACATCATGCTCGTTTCTGAGCTTGAGAAGAATGCTGAGCAGATTATCAGGAAAAATAATATTCCGCTCAAGACTGAAATGGGGATGTCGTCCAAAAAAACTAACCTGTAAAGTTGACTGTGATTTTATAAGAAAGCTGTTTAAAAAAACAAGCTTCAAAAAGTAGCAATGCCTTAAACGACAGTTTAGCTTATAAATGTTACAGCTATTGTTGTTTGGGGCCGGGTACTGCATGTAGATTATAGTTGGGACTTGTTTACGCTATTAATAGCTCTATAACAACCTTGCTCCCAAAGAATCCAAGAAGAAGTAGAGAAAATCCAGTTAATGTCCATTTTACAGCAAACATTCCTCGCCATCCCCATAAATATTTCCCAGTAAGAAGCAAAGCAAAAACGCACCAGGAGGCGAGGGTAAAGAGCGTTTTGTGGGCTAAATGCTGAGCAAAAATATCGTCTACGTATATTAAGCCAGTAATGATTGCAGCAGAGAGTAGAGCTAAGCCTGTTGAAATAAGATCAAAAAGCGAACTCTCCATGGTTTGTAAGGGGGGGAGTAAGTGTAAGATGTCGTGAATGTGCCGGTGTTTTAGCTGATAGTTTTGGATCCAGATAAATATAGCCTGGCATAACGCTAAAGCGATAATGCTGTAGGCAATAATTGATACCAGTATGTGGGTTACCATGCCATTGCTTAAATGTGATAGCGGTTCTGTTTGGTCGGTAAATAAAAGGCTGGTGATTACAAAGACTGCCGCCAGTGGGTAAGCAGGAGCAAGTAATGGTTCTACGTCACGCCATAATGCATTGCTGGTACCGATTGCAATAATGGTCCAAGCAACCAGTGATGTGGCTGTTACGATCCCAAACTGCAGTCCATTTTCGGTAAAAAGTGTTAAATAAACATTGATTCCGTGTAGGAATACGCCGGCAAAACCTGCAATTCTTGTTGCAGTTCGGTTGAGTTGACCACTTTTGATGCCTGTAACCAGTAGGTAGGTGGCAATAAAGTAACAAATGGCAGCGAGGGCACCGGTACTGGTGATGATTATTGTTGCTAAGGTCATTAAATACTCAGGTCGCTAGTAGCGCAGGGCTATAATCACTGACAAAAAGTGAGTTTTATTAGGTTTTTCTAAGTGTCTCACACGACAGGTAAAATTTGAACATGGAATAGCATATCGGTTGTGGTTATACTTGGCCATCGACTGAGCCTGGTCATTGTTAACTTAATCATTGTTATGCGACGTTATGCAATACGCAAACTCGCGGAAATTGGATAAAACCTATGTTTGAGAATTTAACGGAACGCCTATCGGATTCGTTGCGAAATATCAGCGGTAAAGGGCGTCTTACTGAAGAGAATATTAAAGATACGCTACGTGAAGTTCGTATGGCGTTACTTGAGGCAGACGTTGCTCTTCCTGTTGTTAAAGACTTTGTTTCTCAAATAAAGGAAAAGGCGTTAGGCCAAGACGTAATGAAAAGCCTGGACCCGGGCCAAGCATTCGTCAAAGTGGTTAATGATGAACTTATCCATATTATGGGGGACGCCAATGACGAGCTGAACCTGGCGGCACAGCCTCCTGCGGTTATATTGATGGCAGGCCTGCAAGGGGCGGGTAAAACCACCACCGTCGCAAAACTTTCTAAGTGGTTGTCTGAGCGTCAAAAGAAGTCGGTCTTAGTAACCAGTGCCGACGTCTACCGTCCAGCGGCGATCAAACAGTTGGAGACCTTGGCTAAGGAGGTGGGAGCGAGTTTCTTTCCTAGCTCAACTGACCAGGACCCTGTTGATATCGCAAAAGCAGCAGTCGAAGAAGCGAAAAAGCAGTTTAAAGATGTTGTTATCATCGATACTGCCGGTCGATTAGCGATTGATGATGAGATGATGGCAGAGATTCAGCGCGTACACTCGGCTATTAACCCGGTGGAAACGTTGTTTGTTGTTGACGCAATGACAGGGCAGGATGCGGCTAATACCGCGAAGGCTTTTAATGAGGCATTGCCGTTAACGGGTGTTGTTCTGACTAAAGCGGATGGTGATGCTCGAGGTGGTGCAGCGCTATCGGTACGAAGTATTACCGGCAAGCCGATTAAATTTATTGGTGTTGGTGAGAAAACAGATGCGTTAGAGCCATTTCACCCTGACCGTATAGCGTCTCGAATCCTGGGTATGGGTGATGTACTTACCTTGGTCGAGGAGGCTGAGCGTAAGTTAGATAAGAAAAAAGCCGACAAGCTGGCGAAAAAACTGTCCCGTGGTAAAGGTTTTGATCTAAATGACCTTCTTGATCAGTTCCACCAAATGCAGAATATGGGTGGGATGTCGGGTTTGTTAGATAAGTTGCCTGGAATGGGGGGAATGGTTGAAGCGGCTCAAAGTCAGGTTAACGATGGTGCGCTTAAGCAAATGGAGGCGATTATTCAATCTATGACACCGAAGGAGCGAGCGTTTCCTGATGTGATTAACGGGTCGCGTAAAAAGCGTATTGCCACAGGTTCAGGCACAAAGATACAAGATGTAAATCGCCTGTTGAAGCAGCATAAGCAAATGCAGAAAATGATGAAAAAGCTCACTAAAAAAGGTGGCATGAAAGGCATGATGCGAGGTATGCAGGGGATGATGGGGGGGGGTGGTATGCCGGGTGGTGGTGGTGGAATGCCTCCCTTTAAGATGTAATTCTTCTGCTACAGTAAATAAATTGGCAAAAGACTTTAATTAGCGACGGTTTTCTCGTACAATTCAGCGCCTTCTCGGATGGTCTCATTCAATGAGTTCATGATACGAGAAAGAAATTCTAGAAGCAGGCCAACCAAAGTCGCCATAGTACGGTGGTTTTTGTTGGCCTGCTTTGCGCTTAATGCTTTGGGTGGCAAATGCTGCACTAAAGCATCAAGCGTATACTTGTTGTTTAACTTATTAATAGTTAAAAGGTTATTTTGATATGGTAACAATTCGCCTTGCACGTGGTGGCTCTAAGAAGCGCCCTTTCTACCATGTTGTTGTTGCAGACTCTCGTTGTGCACGTGACGGCCGTTATATCGAGCGTTTGGGTTACTTCAACCCTGTTGCTCGTGGTACTGAAGATGCATTAAAGCTTGAGCAAGAACGCATTCAGCACTGGATTAGCAAAGGCGCACAGCCTAGCGACCGTGTTAAAAGTTTGCTGAAGCAAGCTGCAAAAGCTGCTGCTTAATTAAGTTAGGGCGCGAAAGTGTCTGTTAGGTGGTTGATGTGTCTGATTGGTTAGTGGTTGGAAAGTTTACTTCGGCTTACGGTATTAAAGGTTGGGTAAAACTTCATTCCTATACTGACCCGATTGATAACATTATAGGCTACCAGCCCCTGCTTTTTAAGAAGCAAGGGAAGTGGCAAACGTTGGAGATCGAAAAAATCCAGCGTCATGCCAAAAGCTTAATTGCCAAAGTAAAAGGTTGTGACAATCGTGATCAAACACCGTTTTATAGCGGATGTGAACTCGGGATATTAAAGTCACAGCTACCTGAGCTTAAGGGAGATGACTTTTATTGGTCTGATCTAATGGGCTTGGCGGTCAAAAGTGATCAAGGCCAAATATTTGGCGTTGTTGATCATCTTTTAGAGACTGGATCCAATGATGTGTTGGTTGTTAAGGCAACTGAGCACAGCATCGACGATCAAGAGCGATTGATTCCTTACCTTCTTGGTGATGTTGTAAAAAACGTTGACCTACAGGCAGGAGAAATCATCGTTGACTGGGATGCGGACTTTTAACCAAATTATATTTGGGGCTCTATTATGAAGTTTGGAGTTGTCACGTTATTTCCAGAAATGTTCGCTGCTATCACTGAAAGTGGTGTTACCAGTAGAGCTGTAAAGTCCGGGTTGATGCAATTAAACTGCACAAACCCTAGAGACTTTACTCATGACAATCATCGAACCGTAGATGATCGGCCTTATGGTGGTGGCCCTGGTATGTTGATGATACCCGGCCCCCTGATAGAGGCTGTCGAGCATGCAAAAGCACAGCTAGACAAAAACGATGTAAAAGTGGTGTATTTATCACCTCAGGGTAAGCCCTTTAATCAAGAGGCTGCTCAGCGTTTTTCGAATGAAGAGGCTGTTGTCCTGATAGCAGGACGATATGAAGGCATTGATGAACGTATCATTGATGCAGTGGTAGATGAAGAATGGTCGGTTGGGGATTATGTTCTCAGTGGTGGTGAGTTACCTGCCATGATCATGATTGATGCTATTACACGATTATTGCCCGGTGTTCTAGGACATCGGGATTCAGCGGAAGAAGATTCTTTCACTGATGGGTTATTAGATTGCCCTCATTATACGAGACCAGAAAACTTCTCGGGTAGTGAGGTACCACGTGTGTTGTTAAGCGGTAATCATAAGGCCATTAAAGAGTGGCGGCTTAAACAATCACTGGGTCGAACCTGGGAACGACGTCCAGATTTGCTGGAGTCCAAAACATTGGACAAGCAGCAGCAGGCATTATTAGATGCCTACAAAACGGAAAAGAGACCTTGTTAACTTGCTCATATTGTCTGGCAACAGCAAAGCGCAACTCTGGCAAGAGATATTGAATACAATCAGGTAAGTCTAGGAGCTAACCATGAGCGGTAAAAATAGTATTATTCAAGCAATTGAAGCGGAACAACTAAGATCAGATATTCCGGCATTTGCTCCAGGCGACACAATCATTGTTCAAGTTAAAGTACAAGAAGGTACGCGTACACGTCTTCAAGCATATGAAGGTGTTGTTATTGCTAAGCGTAACCGTGGCGTGAACTCTGCTGTAACTGTACGTAAGATCTCTAACGGTGTTGGTGTTGAGCGTGTTTTCCAAGTTCACAGTAAGTCAATTGACTCTATTGAAGTGAAGCGTAAAGGTGCTGTTCGTCGTGCCAAGCTTTACTACTTGCGTGGCCGTACTGGTAAGGCTGCTCGTATTAAAGAGAAGTTGGTAAGAAAGTCATAAGGTTATTTTTGATGTCATAATTGAGATCAAAACGATAATCTAAGAAAAGCGGCCCTGCATAGCACGGCCGCTTTTTTTGTTTTTGGCGGTTAGTATTGATTGAGGGATATTGATGGCAGATAAAAGTGATGTTACAGGGCAAGACTTCACGCTTATAGATCAGTACCTTGATGCCTGTTGGATGGAGAAGGGGTTAAGTCAAAATTCTTTAGCGGCATACCGGCGGGATTTGTTGTTTTTTGCTCGTTGGCTTTTTTCCAAGTCTGCTGTGGCGGGTTTGATGGATGTGGATGAAGATACGGTGTTAGCTTATCTCGATGCTCGAGGTGATAAATTTGACCGACGTTCTACCGCTCGTGCAATTTCTGCATTACGAGGTTTTTATCAGTATCAAGTTAGACTTGAGCTGTTAACAGATGATCCAATGTCTAATGTCGAGCTCCCTAAGCTAGGCAGAACCTTACCCAAAGTTCTTACTGAACAAGATGTTGAAGCCCTGCTTGAGGCGCCTGATATCGGTTTGCCAATAGGAATGCGTGATCGCGCGATGCTTGAATTGTTGTATGCCTGCGGTCTTCGTGTGACGGAGCTGGTGACCCTGGAAACGCATCAAGTGAATATGCGCCAAGGTGTGGTGCGTCTTATCGGTAAAGGTAACAAAGAACGTCTGGTGCCAATGGGTGAGGAGGCGCTAAATTGGATAGAGCGATATAGCAAGGAGGCAAGGTCTGAATTGCTGCCCAACCCGAGTTCACAAATATTGTTTCCAAGTACTCGGGGTAATGTGATGGCGCGGCAAACCTTCTGGTATCGTATTAAGCGTTATGTAGTGGAAGCCGGTATTCAGGTTTCCGTATCCCCTCATACACTACGTCATGCGTTTGCAACGCACCTGTTAAACCATGGTGCTGATTTGCGGGTAGTGCAATTGTTGTTAGGGCACAGTGATTTGTCGACAACGCAAATTTATACCTATGTGGCACAGCATCGATTAAAAGAAATTCATGCGATGCATCACCCGAGAGGGTGAGTTTGTTTTGTATGCTCTGGATTGAGGAGTGTATCAAATTTGTAACTGGGCGCCAGTGTCATACGTTTGTATTGGTAATCCCCACCCATTTATTGATAGAATCGCGCCCACAAAATTGGAACGTATTCGTTTCGTTGCTGTCTGCACGCGAATCAGTTACTCACAAGGACTAGTGGGCCTAAT
>MAAB01029613.1_pt1 | contig 44590 bp, 26 predicted proteins | sample 1115991 | NCBI WGS metagenome assembly MAAB01 (sample SAMN04961124, study PRJNA320927) | seawater metagenome | isolation source: sample BD02T18 sea water enriched with oil for 18 days | place: USA:Gulf of Mexico | collected 2013-07-27 | reverse complement strand
TATGCTTTGATCAAAGGCGGTGCATTATCTAATGATGGTAAAGGGGAGTTTGTTTTAAGCCCTAATACTAAAGGTCAAGTACTTGTTTATGAACGAGCTTATCAAAATGCTGACGTTGATCCTACTGAGGTTGACTATGTCGAGTGCCATGCGACAGGTACGCCAAAAGGTGATAAAGTCGAATTAGCGTCAATGAGTAGTTTTTTTAGCCGATATCAGCACAAACCCTTACTTGGTTCGGTGAAATCTAATTTGGGGCATTTATTAACGGCGGCTGGTATGCCGGGGATGACGAAAGCGATCTGGGCGTTAAATGAAGGGCTGATCCCTGCGACAATTAATTTACAACAAATGTTACCAACCGCTGATAATTACTTTACCACTAAGAATATACCAACAGAGTCGACTCCTTGGCCTAGTCGTCAGTCTGATAAAGCGAGAATTGCTGGTGTCAGTGTCTTTGGTTTTGGCGGCTCTAATGCCCATTTAGTTTTACAGCAACCCTCACAGCAGCTTGAGCCTATTACGGTCAATGCTAAACCACGTGAGCCGCTTGCCATTATTGGTATGGATGCGCATTTTGGCGGGGCTGAAGATCTTGCTAGCTTTAAAACACTTATCAACACTAATGGTAATACGTTCAGAGAATTACCGACGAATCGTTGGAAAGGCATTAATCACGATAACGATGTAATGCATGCCTTGCAGCTTAATAAAGCACCTCAGGGCGGCTACGTTGAAAACTTTGATATTGATTTTTTACGTTTCAAAGTGCCACCTAACGAGCAAGACTGTTTAATTCCCCAGCAATTGATGATGATGAAAGTTGCTGATAATGCGGCAAAGGATGCAGGACTTAAAGAAGGTAGCAATGTTGCGGTACTTGTAGCTATGGGCATTGAACTAGAGCTACATCAATACCGTGGTCGCGTTAATCTAAGCACGCAGATTGAAGAAAGTTTGTTACAACAAGGCGTTACACTTAACCAAGAGCAACGTGAAACTTTAACCAATATCGCTAAAGATGGCGTTGCTCATGCGGCGCAGCTGAATCAATATACCTCGTTTATCGGTAATATTATGGCGTCACGTATTTCTGCATTGTGGGACTTTACCGGCCCAGCGATAACACTTTCTGCGGAAGAAAACTCAGTCTATCGTTGTGTCGAGTTGGCTGAAAACTTATTTCAAACATCAGACATTGATGCGGTGATTATTGCCTCGGTTGATTTAGCGGGCTCGGTAGAGAATATCACCTTAAGACAGCACTTCGGTCCGGTAAATAAAGGAGCAGTAGATAAAGGCCCTATAGAAACAGGCTCCGCTTCAGCAAATGTACTTGAGCAAAATACATGGCGAGTAGGTGAAGGGGCAGGTGCGTTTGTTGTTAAACCTCTGTCTAAAGTAATGCAAGTTGCTGAGCAAAGTATTTACGCCACCATAGATGGTATTAGTTTTGCCAATGGACAAGATGCTGCGGCTATCACTAAAGCTGCAACCGCTTCGCTGAAAATGGCAGGGCTTAACAGCGCAGATATTAGCAGTGTTGAAGCACATGCCAGTGGTTTTAGTGCTGAAAATATGGCAGAAGCTCAAGCGATACCTGCGTTGTATGCAGGCAAAGCAATTAGCAGCGTTAAAAGCAATATTGGTCATACGTTTAATGCCAGTGGTGTTGCTAGTATTATCAAAACAGCGCTGCTTTTGGATGATAAATCTTCTAAAGTTTCTCATATAGCAGTAAATGGCTTAGGTAAAGATGAAAGCTGTGCTCACCTTGTTTTGTCATCGACTAAGTTAGCCCATCAAGTAGCACCAGCGGCGCAAGGTAAGCAGCGACCTAAGCTTATTAAAAATATTACTTTAGGTGGCAAAGCTATATTTGATGACATTGTGGCTAAAACCCAAACTAGCGAGCTCACAGCCATCAAACAATCCTATGCCACGCAAGCATTAGCCAATGTTAGACAGGGTGTTAATGTGATGAACATTAAGCCCAAATCATTAACTATACCAGTTAGTAAAGTCACGCAAGCGAATGTCGCTACTCAAGCCAAAACACGACCAAATGTCGTTACTGGAGCACAAGTGAAAAGAACCCCTACTACCAAGACGAAAGTACTTTCTGATGTTAAACATCAGGTAAGTAAAGAAATTTTCCAAGAATCTGCCACTCATCAAGCCTTTCTAAATACCCGTCAAATGGCAGGTCAGCAGATTTCGAAATTGATTGAAATGCAAGCGAATGCTAGTGCAGGGTTACCCGCATATGTTCCAACATCAACTACAAGCGCAGTTGCGCCGATAAATGAACGTGCTCATGCACCTGAGCTTTCTGTTGTCTCTTCAAATGTAGAAGCAGCGAATGCCGCTGTGATTAATGAAAAATGGGCAAATGAATCTGGTTTTCAGATAAAAGGACCAGCAGGTTACAACTATCCAGCATTACAACTTGAAGAGCGCTTTAATCAACCTGAAGATATTATTTGGGATACTGCTGATTTAGTTGAATTTGCAGAAGGTGATATCGCGAAAGTTTTTGGTGATGACTTTAAAATTATCGATAGCTATTCACGTCGAGTACGCTTACCGACCACTGATTATTTGTTGGTCTCGCGAGTTACTGAGCTTGAAGCAACTGTTAATGAATATAAAAAATCTTACATGTGCACGGAATATGATATTCCAGTGGACGCTCCGTTTTTAATTGACGGTCAAATTCCTTGGTCGGTATCGGTTGAATCAGGCCAATGTGATTTATTGTTAATCTCTTATATTGGTATTGATTTTCAAGCTAAAGGCGAACGTGTTTATCGTTTACTGGATTGTGAATTAACCTTCTTAGAAGAAATGGCCTTTGGTGGTGAAACACTGCGTTATGAAATTCATATTGATTCATACGCTAAAAATGGTGAACAGTTACTATTCTTCTTTCACTACGATTGTTATGTCGGTGATAAAAAAGTACTTATTATGCGTAATGGTTGTGCTGGTTTCTTCACTGACGAAGAACTTGCTGATGGTAAAGGTGTCATTTTAAATGATAAAGATAAAGCGGAATTAGCCAACGCGGTTAAAACTGATTTCACGCCATTAATCACCAATATCGATGCAGCTAAACAAGCCAAGCAACATTTTGATTACGTTGATATGATGAAGTTGGTTGATGGTGATGTTGCTGGTTGTTTTGGTGAAGAATATAACCAACAAGGCCGTAACCCTTCACTGAAGTTCTCATCGAAGAAATTCTTAATGATAGAGCGCATTACTAAAATAGATGCCAAAGGCGGTCATTGGGGCTTAGGTTTACTTGAAGGTCAAAAAGACTTAGACCCTCAGCATTGGTATTTCCCATGTCACTTTAAGGGTGACCAAGTGATGGCTGGCTCATTAATGAGTGAAGGTTGTGGTCAAATGGCGATGTTCTTAATGCTTAAATTAGGCATGCACGCTAATGTAAATAACGCCCGTTTCCAGCCTATGCCGGGTGAGTCGCAAACCGTACGTTGTCGTGGACAAGTCATTCCACAACACAATACCTTAACGTATCGTATGGAAGTCACCGCAATGGGCATGGAACCTTACCCATTCTTGAAAGCAAATATAGAAATTATACTTGATGGTAAAGCGGTTGTTGATTTTAAAAACTTATCAGTGATGATTACTGAGCAAGATGATAACTCACCCTATCCGGTCACCTTACCAGACAATGTGCAACTCGTTCAGGAATTACAAACACCAACAACCGAGCCAGTTGAGTTAGATGAGCGAGGTGTGGAACCATTTAAACACGCGCATCGCCCATTAATGAAAGTGATGTCTGATTTAACAGCGCCAAAAGAAAAAGGTGTGACACCCATTCAGCATTTTGAAGCGCCAATGGTGGCGGGGCAAAATCGTGTACCAAACCAAGCGCCATTTACCCCATGGCACATGTTTGAATTTGCCACAGGTAATATCTCTAAATGTTTTGGCCCTGATTTTGATGTCTACAAAGGACGCATTCCACCACGTACGCCTTGTGGTGATTTGCAAGTAGTGACGCAAGTGGTTGAAGTGCAGGGTGAACGTTTAGATCTCAAAAAACAGTCAAGCTGTATCGCAGAATATTATGTGCCAAGTGATGCATGGTATTTTGCTAAGAATAGCCACGAAGGTTGGATGCCATATTCATTGATTATGGAGATTGCCTTACAACCAAATGGCTTTATTTCTGGCTATATGGGCACTACATTAAAGTATCCTGAAAAAGACTTGTTCTTCCGTAACCTAGACGGTAGTGGGGACTTAATTAAGCAGGTTGATTTACGTGGTAAAACCATTGTCAATAAGTCGGTATTATTAAGCACGACCATGGCTGGCGGAATGATAGTACAAAGCTTCACTTTTGAGCTGTATGTCAAAAATGAAAGTGCTGATACTCAGTCAATAGAAAGTCATGATCTGTTCTACAAAGGGACGGCTGTTTTTGGTTACTTTGGCGCAGATGCGTTAACTAACCAATTAGGGATTGATAATGGTAAAGTTACTCATCCTTGGTTCGTTGATAACAAGACACCTCAATCAGACATTAAGGTGATCGATCTTAGTAATTCAAATCTAGCTTTATACCAAGCACCAACAGACAAACCGCATTACAAATTAGCGGGTGGCCAAATGAACTTTATTGATACTGTGTCGATTGTTGAAGGTGGCGGTAAAGCGGGTATTGCTTATGTACATGGTCAACGCTCAATTGATGCAACAGACTGGTTCTTCCGTTATCACTTCCACCAAGACCCGGTAATGCCTGGTTCATTGGGTGTTGAAGCGGTCATTGAATTAATGCAAACCTATGCATTAGAAAATGATTTAGGTCAGCAATTTACTAATCCAAGATTTATTGCGCCGACAACCTTAGTTAAATGGAAGTATCGAGGTCAAATTACCCCATTGAATAAAGAAATGTCATTGGATGTGCATATCACCGACATCATTAAAACGGATGGCGAAGTGAGATTAGTGGGCGATGCGAACTTATCGAAAGATGGTCTGCGTATATACGAAGTTAAAGATATTGTGTTGTCATTAATCGAAACAAAATAACCTGAGAAAAATTAAAGCTGCTGAGTTAATACTCAGCAGTAAAAAGTAGGAAAAAACATGTCAAATTTACGTTATAACAATGCCAATCCAATTGATTGGGCATGGAAGGTTGATAATAGCGCCGTTAAAGCCAATGATGTTGAAGTTAAGTCAGCATTAATGGACTTAACACAACCTGTGTATGTAGCAAAATCAAATGATGGCTTCGGTGTTGCTAATACTACATCAGCCTCGGGATCAACCGATGTCTTAGCCTTTGCGCAAAAGTTAAACCCTGAAGATTTAGGCGATGACGCTTACAAAAAACAGCATGGTGTCAAATATGCCTATCATGGCGGCGCTATGGCCAATGGTATTGCCTCAGTTGAGCTTGTTGTTGCTTTAGGTAAAGCTGGATTTTTATGTTCATTTGGCGCAGCAGGCTTAGTGCCTGATGCGGTAGAAGATGCGATTAAACGTATTCAAGCAGAATTGCCTAACGGCCCTTACGCGGTGAATTTAATTCATGCACCAGCAGAAGAAGCATTAGAGCGTGGCGCGGTTGAACGCTTTTTAAAGTTAGGCGTTAAAACAGTAGAAGCTTCAGCTTATTTAGGTTTAACCGAACATATCGTTTGGTATCGTTTAGCAGGTTTATCTAAAAATAGCGATGGTAGCGTAAACATCGGCAATAAAGTGATTGCCAAAGTCTCTCGCACTGAAGTTGGTCGTCGTTTTATGGAGCCTGCACCGCAAAAATTAATTGATAAACTCCTCGCTCAAGGAAAAGTCACGCAAGAGCAAGCCGAGCTTTCAAAGCTTGTGCCCATGGCTGATGATATAACAGCAGAAGCAGACTCTGGTGGTCATACCGACAATCGTCCGTTCTTAACTTTATTGCCAACAATTATTGCCTTGCGTGATGAAGTGCAAGCACAATACAACTTCTCTCCAGCGCTACGTGTTGGTGCTGGTGGTGGTATTGGTACCCCTGAGGCTGCATTAGCCGCCTTTAATATGGGCGCAGCGTATATTGTACTTGGTTCGGTTAACCAAGCCTGTGTTGAAGCGGGTGCTTCTGAATATACGCGTAAGTTATTAGCCAGTGTTGAAATGGCCGATGTGACTATGGCACCTGCTGCTGATATGTTCGAAATGGGCGTGAAGTTGCAAGTTGTTAAGCGTGGTTCAATGTTCGCCATGCGAGCAAAGAAGCTTTATGAGTTATACATTAACTATGACTCTATTGAAGCGATTCCAGCGGATGAACGTCTTAAGATTGAAAAACAAATATTTCGTTCAAACTTAGATGATGTTTGGGCCGGCACAGAAGCGTTTTTCACTGAACGTGATCCTGAAATGTTGGCACGCGCGCAATCGAGTCCTAAACGTAAAATGGCATTAATTTTCCGTTGGTATTTAGGTTTAAGCTCTCGTTGGTCTAATACCGGAGAAAAGGGCCGCGAAATGGATTATCAAATTTGGGCAGGTCCAAGTTTAGGCGCATTTAATAGTTGGGTAAAAGGTACCTATTTAGAAGACTATACTCGCCGTTTTGCCGTGGATGTTGCATTGCATATGTTAAAAGGTGCTGCCTACTTACAACGTATAAACCAGTTAAAACTGCAGGGTGTCAATTTAAATACTGAGCTGGCAAGCTATCGCAGCGAAGATTAGTCATAAGCGAAAAAAGGGAAAGAGATGTCAACATGTACGGAATTTGCAGTTTTTGAGGTTGATGAAGCAAACTTAACGCGCGTGGTCGCGTTAAGTGAATCACTATTTATTGAAATAAATGCTGAACAAAAAAATATTATTGCGCACGAAATTTTAGTGAAAACCGATAATGCAGAAGAAATATGTTGGCACCTGACTTGGGCAAGTATTGAAGCGGTGAAGTGCTGCTCTACACAGTGGTCTACCTATCCAAGTGCAGCTGAAATAGAGCGTTTAGTGGGTAAAAAGCTTTATTATGGCCACTTTGTCGCAGTTGTTGCAACAGGGCAGGAATAGGTAAGTTAGGCAAGGAATACCGACTTTCTTAAGTTTGTATTTATGTTGTGTAGGAAAGTTATTCAAAGCAAGGCGCTTGTTTGAACAAGCGCCTTATTGAAGTATGTTAACAAACACACATGGCCAATGGTTTAATGGTTTTGGTTGAAGAGTTGCTTGAAAGCTCTAAAACCGATAAGTAGCTCTGACATTGAGGGTATCAATGCCATTTTCTGAAATAAAATAATGATTATAACTTACCCCTAACTGCAAGTGCTTATTCAACTGATACCCCATCTGCACACCTAAATACATATCAGTGCCTGATTTAAAACGTTTAATTGAGTTTCCTTGAAAGCTACTTTCGAAATCTCTTTCCCATAGTATTGTTCCCACTGCGGCATCACTGACAATATCTGCAAAATTAAACAATTGATAACTTACATCTACAGCGAAACCACGTACAAGTAGTGGTGTAGCCTTAGCAGCTGATTGGTGATATTCGTCAGGGTCAAGAGTTTCTGCTTTTAATGTTGCACTACCGGTTCCGAGATCAACAAAACGCCCAACTACTTTCCATTCAGGTGTTAATAAATACCCTAAGCCAAAAGACCAAGCAGTATCTTCACTATCAATACTCTCGATATTTTCTGGTGGGATATCATCTAGGTCCTTGTTATTCTCGGCTTGAGAGTAGCCATACTCAACTTCGATTAGCCATTGAGATTGCTCGCCAACCCCCTTTGCTTGTGCATTTACACTAAAGATTACCGCTAATAATAGTGATACTGCTATTTTTCTGTTGCGACACAGTAAAGCGATGCTTGTTAATAAAAGAATAATGCTTCCCATTGAGCCTCCCGATGAGTTTTTAACTTCTGCGATGACAAAAGCAGTTACTGTGACTGTGACAGTCCCCTGTGCAGTTGCCTCTTTTTCATCTACGATGGTATAAGAGATAGTATCAACGCCGTCAAAACCTGATTGAGCACTATAAGTTAACGTTTGATCTGCGTTAATAACTACATCACCATGTTCAGCAGCTACTTCAATAATGGTTAGCTGATCACCATCAGCATCTAGATCATTACCTAGGACGTCTATGTTAACGGTACCTCTATCATCAGTAGAAGCACTATCATCAAAAGCAACAGGTGCAAAATTATTTACTACCTGAACAGTTACTGTACTATGAGCCGAGCCGCCATTTTGATCAGTGATACTGTATTGAATAATCGCGCGCTCAAAGAAAATATCTGACGTCGTATACACTAGTTGAGCATTTTCAAAGCTAACTTCACCATAATCAACGGTAGCGGCACTGATGCTAACTACATCATCATCCTCGTCTGTATCATTAGATAATACGTCAATCACCTTACTTGTTTTCCATTTTATCGTAACGTCATCTGCAGCAGCTATAGGTGCGTGGTTGTCACTTGCAGTAACGGCTATTCCTCCCGGATCAACAATTGCTGAATTAATAAGGCCATCAGCATCATTTGCACCACCATCTTGAAGTGTTAACTGCACACACCAATGCCCTAAAGATAGGCCGGTAGACCATGTCGGGTGATTGGGCGGAGGGCAGTAGCCTGGCTGACCTGCAGCAGAATGAATCATATTGTTTTCATCTTCAATAAAATTACTCCATTGACCGTTTCGTAATTTACGGTATACAGCTGCTTCGGGAATGGGCAAACGTTGTGGAATGACCAACGTAATATTTTGACCCGGTATTTTCAAATCATAGGCCATAAAATCAAATAAACCACTAATATTGGTCATTTCATCATCGGTTAATAATTCTTCTTTGAGTAATTGTGAGCCACCAGTCTCATTAGAAGCAACGGTTATGCCCTTGCGTAAGCAAACACCAGGCTCCGCTTCAATTAGAAATTGATTACTAACTAATGCTTGCTCCTGCAATACATTACACTGACTAATAGCATCTAAGTAATCAGCAATACCATCGCCATCAGTATCAATATAACCTTCTTGATTATCAGGAATAAGGTCGCCATCACTGTCTACACTGCGAAGTAGTGCAAGTGTGGTAACTACTTCAAAATATACATCTTGAGTTGTCTCTAGCAGTGCAGTACCGTTATCAATTACCCTTGCAGTTAATTTATACACGCCTGGGACTAATACTGAAGGGTCGAAATTAAATTCACTTTGGTCGATACCAGGCACTGGAATTTCATTATGTATTGTTGACCATTCTATGCGATGAATGTCATCAGGGTTCGCATCTGATACTATTGCTTGAACTGTTACCAAATCATTATTATTGGTAACTAAAGAGCGTTGTTCATTGGCTTGTGATATTTTTAAGGCTACTTTTGGGGCTAAGTTCCCATCAACGATTGTTAAAGTATGCTCTGATTTATTACCTAAGTTATGATCGCTGCTAAGGCGTACAACAATAGTTTCATTACTTTCTACAACGGCATCTTCGTATATGCTAAGTGTGATGAACCCTGTTGTTCCTTCCTCTATAACGAGTTCACCATCGGTTAAGTTATGATCACTAGCATCAGCAGTTCCTGATACGTTGTAAGTTACTCTTACAGGATAATCAGGAGCAGTACCGTTTAAATGAACCGCAATAACTGGGTTTGATCCTTCAGCGGTATTCCGATCTTTATCGATTGATATTAAAGGGTTAATTTTTACGCGTTGGCTTAACATGACCGTATGACCATCGCCATCATCTGCTTTCCAGTGCACTAAACTATTACCTGTTGGATATAAAGAGTTACCATTTTCGATTGATAAAGGGACGGCCTTACCTAATGTGTCCACAGCAGTAGCTAAACCTAAATCAAGTTGGGTAAACAATCCTGTCGCATCAGCAATAACATCATCAGGTAGGATTAAATTTATTTTACTTGAAATAACTGGTAGCAATTGCAGTGATACTTTGGCTGTCACAATTTCAGCATCAACATCTTTTATCGCATAATCGAATTCAATGATACCTTCGGTCCCGATGGGTGCTTGAAAGACTAGCTTGTTATTCTCTATTAGCGCCTCGCCTATGCTTGCTGATACTCCTATCAGAACCAATGAATCACCGTCGGGAGATATATCATTAGCTAGTATGTCAAGTTGATACAAATTATCAGCAGTAACATCAAGCATTAACTGGTCATCTACAGCAATAGGTATATCGTTAACAGAATCTACATTAACAATAATAGTTTTATTGGTTTCAAAACCGGCACTGTCAGTTAACGTTAATGTAAAGCTATCACTACCATTGAAATTGGTGTCAGGGGAATACAATACGGTAGTGTCTTTAATGGTTATAGTCCCATGAACAGGTGCAACAGACTCAACGGCAGAAACTGTATCACCATCGACATCACTGTAAGTGAAGATCAAGGTTTGGTTGTTATCTTCATCGGTGGTCAAGGTGTTAGCAATGGTTATCGTTGGCTCATCATTGACTGAATTGACCGTGACGGTAATAGTTTGTGTTGTGGTATATCCATCACTGCCGATTAAGGTCAGGGTGAAACTATCACTGCCATTAAAGTTAGCATCGGGCGCATAACTGACCGTGGTACCGACGACTACAGCGATACCATGGTTAGCTTGGGTACTCACGCTGGCCGAGACTGTATCGCCATCGACATCATTGTAGGTGAAGGTCAAGGTTTGATTGCTATCTTCATCCGTGATCAAGGTATTCGCAATACTGATCGTTGGATCATCATTCACTGAGTTGACCGTAACACTAATCACTTGTGTTGTGGTGAAGCCTGCACCGTCGGTTAGGCTTAGTGTAAAACTATCACTGCCGTTAAAATTGGCGTCGGGTGCATAAGTGACCGTGGTGCCGCTGACACTGGCAACGCCGTGGTTGGCTTGGGTGGTCACAGTAGCAGAGACGGTGTCACCATCAACATCAGTAAAAGTGAAGGTTAAGGTTTGATTGTTATCTTCATCCGTGGTCAAAGTGCTGTCAATGGTAATGGTTGGCTCGTCATTGACAGAATTGACTGTAACACTGATCACTTGTGTCGTAGTGAAGCCAGCACCATCGGTTAGGCTTAGTGTAAAACTATCACTACCGTTAAAATTGGCATCGGGCGAATAACTTACCGTGGTACCGCTGACACTGGCAATGCCGTGGTTAGCTTGCGTGCTCACGCTCGCAGAGACGGTATCACCATCAACATCAGAAAAAGTGAAAGTTAAACTTTGATTATTATCTTCATCCGTGGTCAAAGTGCTATCAATGGTAATGGTAGGCACGTCATTAACCGAGTTGACTGTGACGCTGATCACTTGCGTTGTGGTGTAACCGGCACCATCGGTTAAGGTCAAGGTGAAACTATCACTGCCGTTATAGTTAGCATCGGGTGCATAACTAACTGTGGTGCCACTGACACTGGCAACGCCGTGGTTGGCTTGTGTGCTCACGCTAGCAGAGACGGTATCGCCATCAACATCAGTAAAAGTGAAGGTTAAGGTTTGGTTGTTATCTTCATCGGTGGTTAAGGTGCTATCAATGGTGATGGTTGGCTCGTCATTGACAGAATTGACTGTAACACTGATCACTTGTGTTGTGGTATAGCCAGCACCGTCGGTTAAAGTCAACGTGAAACTATCACTGCCGTTATAGTTGGCATCGGGGGCATAAGTGACCGTGGTGCCACTGACACTAGCAATGCCGTGGTTCGCTTGTGTGCTCACGGTAGCTGAGACGGTATCACCATCAACATCAGTAAAAGTGAAGGTTAAGGTTTGGTTATTATCTTCATCGGTGGTTAAGGTGCTATCAATGGTGATGGTTGGCTCGTCATTGCTTGAGTTGACCGTGACGCTGATCACTTGTGTCGTGGTGTAACCAGCACCGTCGGTTAAAGTCAGAGTGAAACTATCACTGCCGTTATAGTTGGCATCGGGGGCATAAGTGACCGTGGTACCGCTGACACTGGCAACGCCGTGGTTAGCTTGGGTGGTCACGCTGGCGGAGACGGTATCACCATCAACATCAGTAAAAGTAAAGGTTAAACTTTGGGTATTATCTTCACTTGTTGTTAAGGTGCTATCAATAGTAATAGTGGGCTCGTCATTGACTGAATTGACCGTGACGCTAATCACTTGTGTTGTGGTGTAACCAGCACCATCGGTTAAGGTCAGAGTGAAACTATCACTGCCGTTATAGTTGGCATCGGGCGCATAACTGACCGTGGTACCGCTGACACTGGCAACGCCGTGATCAGCTTGGGTAGTCACGCTAGCAGAGACGGTATCGCCATCAACATCAGTAAAAGTGAAGGTTAAACTTTGGTTGTTATCTTCATCGGTGGTTAAAGTACTATCGATGGTAATGGTGGGCTCATCATTACTCGAGTTGACTGTGACGCTAATCACTTGTGTTGTGGTGTAGCCAGCGCCATCGGTTAAGGTCAGGGTGAAATTATCACTGCCGTTAAAGTTGGCATCGGGCGCATAACTAACCGTGGTACCACTGACACTGGCAACGCCGTGGTTCGCTTGGGTAGTTACGCTTGCAGAGACAGTATCACCATCAACATCAGTAAAAGTAAAAGTTAAACTTTGTGTATTATCTTCATTTGTTGTCAAAGTGCTATCAATGGTAATGGTAGGCTCGTCATTGATAGAGTTGACCGTGACGCTAATGACTTGTGTTGTGGTGTAGCCGGCACTGTCTGTTAGGGTCAGGGTGAAACTATCACTACCATTAAAGTTGGCATCGGGCACATAACTTATAGTAGTGCCACTAACACTGGCAACGCCGTGGTTAGCTTGCGTGCTCACGCTAGCAGAGACGGTATCACCATCAACATCACTAAAAGTGAAGGTTAAGGTTTGATTGTTATCTTCATCTGTGGTTAAGGTGCTATCAATGGTAATGGTAGGCACGTCATTAACCGAGTTGACTGTGACGCTGATCACTTGTGTTGTGGTGTAACCGGCACCATCGGTTAAGGTCAGGGTGAAACTATCACTACCGTTAAAATTGGCATCGGGCACATAACTTATAGTAGTGCCGCTAACACTGGCTACGCCGTGGTCGGCTTGGGTGGTCACAGTAGCAGAGACGGTATCACCATCAACATCACTAAAAGTGAAGGTTAAGCTTTGGTTGTTATCTTCATCCGTGGTCAAAGTGCTGTCAATGGTAATAGTGGGCTCGTCATTACTCGAGTTGACCGTGACACTAATGACTTGAGTTGTGGTGAATCCTGCACCGTCGGTTAAGGTCAGGGTGAAACTATCACTGCCATTAAAGTTAGCATCGGGCACATAACTGATCGTGGTACCACTGACACTGGCAACGCCGTGGTCGGCTTGCGTAGTTACGCTAGCAGAGACGGTATCACCATCAACATCAGTAAAAGTGAAGGTTAAACTTTGATTATTATCTTCATCGGTAGTCAAGGTGCTATCAATGGTAATGCTGGGCTCGTCATTGACTGAGTTGACCGTGACGCTAATGACTTGTGTTGTGGTGTAGCCGGCACCATCGGTTAAGGTCAGAGTGAAACTATCACTGCCGTTAAAGTTGGCATCCGGCACATAACTTATAGTTGTGCCACTAACACTGGCAACGCCGTGGTTAGCTTGCGTAGTTACGCTAGCAGAGACGGTATCACCATCAACATCAGTAAAAGTAAAAGTTAAACTTTGATTATTATCTTCGTCGGTGGTTAAGGTGCTATCAATGGTAATGGTGGGCTCGTCATTGCTCGAGTTGACCGTAACACTAATCACTTGTGTTGTGGTGTAGCCGGCACCATCGGTTAAAGTCAGGGTGAAACTATCACTGCCATTAAAATTAGCATCGGGCGCATAAGTGACCGTGGTGCCGCTGACACTGGCAACGCCGTGGTTGGCTTGCGTAGTCACGCTAGCAGAGACAGTATCGCCATCAATATCAGTGAAAGTAAAAGTTAAACTTTGATTATTATCTTCATCAGTGGTCAAGGTGCTATCAATGGTAATGGTAGGCACGTCATTGACAGAATTGACCGTAACGCTAATGTCTTGGGTTGTGGTGTAACCGGCACCATCGGTTAAGGTCAGGGTGAAACTATCACTGCCGTTAAAGTTAGCATCCGGCACATAACTGATCGTGGTGCCGCTGACACTGGCAACGCCGTGGTTAGCTTGCGTGATCACGCTAGCAGAGACAGTATCACCATCAACATCAGTAAAAGTGAAGGTTAAACTTTGGTTATTATCTTCATCGGTAGTCAAGGTGCTATCAATAGTAATGATAGGCACGTCATTGACTGAGTTGACCGTAACGCTAATCACTTGTGTTGTGGTGTAACCAGCACCATCGGTTAGGGTCAGGGTGAAACTATCACTGCCGTTAAAGTTAGCATCGGGCGCATAAGTGACCGTGGTACCGCTGACACTGGCAACGCCGTGATCAGCTTGGGTAGTCAAACTAGCAGAGACGGTATCACCATCAACATCAGTAAAAGTGAAGGTTAAACTTTGGTTGTTATCTTCATCGGTGGTCAAGGCACTCTCAATGGTAATGGTTGGCTCATCATTCACCGAATTCATTGTTATTGTTGAAGTAAGCGCTAAACTTGTACTGTTAACATTACCCCCGCTATTGCTACCACTATCGACAAGTTTAGTTAAGGTGATTACTCGGTTACTTTCATTAGGTGCTTCACTTGAATTTATGTAAGTTATATTATCAATTAATGACTGCAATTCGGTTTCGCTAAGGCTTCCAGCAGTTAAACTTAACATAGCCGTAACACCAGAAAAGCTAACATCATACGTTAAGCTATTGCTTGTGGTTGTACCGCTATTATTGTTGGTTAATAAAATAGCACTACCATCGATAGAGAGCGTTTCATCTGCACCTGTGGGACTTCCATCATTAACGTTCATGATTGTTAGAGTTAAGGCGCTCAAAGTTTGCCCAGATTCAACAGTCGAAGTAGAACTATTACTAAATACACTCACAGCACTATCACCCTCTGTAAATGTCGGATTATCTGCCGTTACAGATAAAGTGGGCTGATCATTGAGGGCAGTAAACACTATTGTTTGAGTGTCGTTGGCTGATTCAGCGATTTTATCTGTAGCTGTAAAGGTCACAGTACGGTCGGACGCACTTGGATCATCCGATAAATTACGATAACTTATCCCTTGTAAAACTTGCTGTACTAATACATTTGTTGCGCTGGCATTGAACGTGATAGTTAAGGCAGTGCCATTTGTAACGGTTCCTTCACTTGAACTCAACGTACCGATAACTGTGGCGTTATTTTGAATATTGAATCCGCTAGTATTGATAGTGCCCACAACATTGTCAGGGATACTGATTTCGTCACTAGATTCACTATTAGCGGTTATTTGGACAACTAAGCTACCCCCATCCCAATCGGTATCACCATCTGAATCGGATAGTGTGGCTACTGGATCAAATTGGGTCAGAGGCATATTTTCGGTATAGTTAAGGTTAGAAGTTCCTATAGTTATACTAGGTGGCGCTGCATTAACATTACTTGATAGAGTAAGTGCCATCACAATTAATGCTTGTCTGATATTAAAAATTGCCTGTGTTATCCGTGTAGTTAATTTCATTTTAACATTCCCCCCAACAGCACCTTGAGGTGTAGAAAGAGATAATTAATATAAAGGAGCTGAAAAAGACTACACAATTGGATAATTACACATTTTCAGTATTTAACGTTTTAATTTTATTAGTAATATTTTCTAACTATACTTTCCTAAAGTTATTATTTATTTCATTAAGCGCTGTAATTTTTTATTATTGATCATAGCTAGGGCATATAAAGCGGTAATAATCGTCGTACCTTGCATAATTGATAAATGTAATCTTGAAAATGGGTGTAATTGAAGAGCTATTATGAAATCGGAAAGACTTGAAAAGGTAAATTCAATATAAACACTAATGTTTTGGCGTGAAGCTTTTGTTGTGAAAAACCCTAGTTTAGAGGGAGAGCGCGCATCGGTGTTAAGTACGTTATTCGGGTATGTTTGTCGTAGATTGTGGTGATTCATATGGTCAATTATTAAATATTTTCTTGTTTGGTATATGCTAACTATTATTAAACGCTTACGTTTGTGAAGCTGTTCAATCACATCACCTTCAGCTGTTAGCTTGAATTCCATGAAAATATCCTTTTAATCAGACTCTTGAAAGAGTCTATAAAAATATAAATTTGTATCGATAGTCAAGCTGTTCAAATCAAGAGAGTGTAATTTACTAGATGTTTTTAATAGTGATATAAATGCTATTTTTACACTGTCATTAATGAAAACTGTATCGAACCTTATTGCATTTAGTGTTATGCGGACACGACTTCAGCGCTTAGTATTTGCTCAAACTTAGCTAAATTAATCTGCTAAATTATTGTACCAATTCACTTTTATAACAGTGACCTAGTCTTTTTTAAGTTGAATGTCCAGCGTTATTTCAAATAAGTATAGACCAAAACTCAATTTCTACGTGATGACAAATATTTTTTTGCTGGTTGTGTTTTCGGAGAAATCTAACTTGTGAGGTTAACACTTAGTCTTTACCAACTGACTCTAAAGGGCTTTCTATTCTTTGAACGGGTAGACTTTTAATTGTTGCTGATCGCTATAAATATCGTGAATTTATTGAAGGAATATGTCAGGGATCAACTATTATTGCTAGGTCTTAGAGCATATAGGATTTTTGTTCTAAATAGCTAGGTTAGTAGAGTTCCTCAATCAGTACATTGAATAAACCTAAAGCCCCTTTGGGGAATCGGTATGAAGGTAATGATACAACGCATCGTATTATTAGCGCGCAAGTGCAATGAAAGGTACAGCTTTACAGGTGAGGAGAGATACGACTGCCTTCTGTAACGATTACAGGTAAATCCATACAGCCATAATCAACTCCGGCCTGACTCATTAGGCAAGTTAGCTGTCCTCGATGGTGAGTTTGGTGATTAAAAATATGTTGGGTAATATCTGCAACGGCTTTGCTAATAACATCGCCTTCAGTAGTGGTGTAAGTAATAAATCTATTACAATCATTTTCGGTTAAATTTTTGCAATAACGGATGATTAATACATCAATTTGCGTTCTTAATAAGGCAATATCGAGTAAGTTAGTATGATAAATATCTTGTGGAGAAATAGGTTTTGGAAATTCTGAGAAATCTAGCGGGGATAAACTTCCTATATTATTAGCAGCTAAACGACCTAATAAGATTAAATCACCGAACAAAATATGATTCCAATAACCGATGATATTTGGGAAAAATGAATCAGTGTCTTTTGTCAAAATATCAGCTGATAATGTCAAGCAATGTCCCATTAACTGATTATTCATCCGCTGATTATAAAGCGACATCATTCTAAAGTTTTTTGATAAACTCAAATTTATATCCTCAAGTTAGTTATCTTATTCAGTATTAAAGGCAAAATTAAATAGCGGATAGTAACCAAATAGTTTCACTCGCTTTGCATTGACCTTTTAACCCACCTGGTACCTCTATTTGTTTGAGAAGAGTTAAAGTGTATTGGTCTGCATAATACTGATTAATGTCTTTAGAACTGATAGAAAAAGGAGGGCCTTCTAACTCAGTTTGATCATATTCGAAAGTAAGTAGTAGCTGGGGCGCAATATGGGTGATTTCAAGTAAGTGCGCTCGATATTGTTTACGCATTGCTTCAGGTAAAGCAACCAACGCAGCTCTATCATAAATGGCATCAACATCGCCTAATACTTCCGCAGATAAATTGAAAATATCACCAACAAATATATCGATATTGTCTGCACTAAAACAGATCAACTCTCCTAATCTAGAAACCCTTGGCTCGACACCAAGTTCACAAAATAGCTGCTCAACTGCCGGTTGATTAAGCTCTGCTCCAGCAACACGGTAACCTTTAGATAGTAGCCAAGCGATATCGAGTGTTTTACCGCATAAAGGTATAAATAGACGAGCGCCTTCAGCTAAAGAAAGGGTGTTAAAGTATTTAGCTAATAGCGGGTTAACGGCCCGTTGATGAAACCCTATGTCATTGGTTTTCCATCGTTGATGCCAAAAATTTGAATCCATATATACCCTCTAATTGCTGTAAGTTGATAATTAAAAACTATAAAGACGTTGCTTTAAAATACCAAAGATTTGCCTAGGTTTAATATAAAAATGTTATTTGATGACTTTTAATACAAGGCTTGATTTAAGTTAGGGTGATATTACCTGAGTTTTTGCTATATTAATAATCTAACAATTATGATTATTTATGGCGCAACCTTAGGCAATAGTATGTGTAATTATCATATTAAAATAAAAGGAATTTTGTCTAGCCATTCATGCGTAATTGTCAGTTTTAAATATGGATGGATTTGATGAACACTGCTGCTCGTAAAATACTTTTTATCTCTGCTTCCGTAACACTGTTCACAATGGCGATTATCTATTATTCATTTTTTATTGGCCGTGATATTGCGGAGCGGTACACGCCTTTAATTGATGCAACTATGGAAATAAAGCTGGAAGCAACCATGGCTCATCTGTGGTTTGAAGAGATTATGAGTGGTGATCAAACTGTTAATATAGAAAATATTTGGGCCAATTTAGATCAATCAGAATGGTATGCTCAAGCGATGCTTGACGGTGGCACTAACAATGAAGGTACTTTTCTCGCATTAAATAATCCTGATTTACGTAGCCAAATTGAAGATACAATAGATGGAATTCATAATTTTCGGCAAATAGCAAAAAAGCGTTGGGCATCACAGTCAGTATCTGGTGTTGGTTCTCGTATTGAACAGCAATTTGACCAAGCATTCCTAAAGTTTAATCACTCTGCAGATAGTGTTGAAAGCGCTTTACAAAAAGCAATAGCAGAAGATTTGCAAGCGTTCAAATTCATCCAGGGATTATTACTTGTTTTAGTACTTATATTGGGAGTAGTCATAGCTAGCTTATTACTTCGCTATAACGCTAAGCGATTAAAAACTATCAACGTATTAAAGTTGAGTGATGAAAATGTCAGCACATCTCAAAAACAGTTGTTGAATGTAATTAATGGAGCAAAGTTAGGTTATTGGGATTGGTGTTATAAAACTGGCGAGCATGTTGTTAATGATGAATGGTTAGCAATACTTGGTTTAGCAAGACAAAATATTACAAATCATATCAGTGACTGGGCTGAACTTATTCATCCCGATGATGAAGATTTAATGAAGAAAACTGTTCATGCTCATATTCTGTCTGGAAAAAACTACGTTGCTGAATTTAGGATGAAGCATGCTGATGGTCGATGGGTTTGGATTCAAGGATCTGGCTCTGTTATTGAGTACGAAGAAGGTACACATGAACCTCTTAGACTTTGTGGAACACATCAAGATATCACTGAGCGAAAACATGCAGAACTTCGTGAAAAATCTCGTACCCATGTATTAGAACTCCTCACAAGTGGCGACCAATTACCTGTAATTTTAGAAGCTGTGGTGCAAGGTGTTGAGCAAGAATGTCCAGAAATGCTTTGTAGTATTTTACTGTTGGATGATGAAGGTAAGCATTTATTAAGTGGGGCAGCACCAAGCCTGCCTGAATTTTTTAGTACTGCGATAAATGGCATTGAGATTGGGCCTGGAGTAGGTTGCTGTGGAACCGCCGCATACACAAATGAACGAGTTATTGTTGAGGATATCCAAAATGATTCTTCTTGGGCTTCTTTCAAAGAACTCACAAGTAAGGCCAAATTGAGGGCGTGCTGGTCTGAGCCTATACGTTCAACACAAGGAAAGGTATTAGGTACTTTTTCTATTTATCATCATGAAATAAATACCCCAACAAAAGCTAATATTACAATGATTGAACAAGCGGCTAGTTTAGCAAGTATCGCCATTGAGAAAATCCAAGCTAATGTAGACTTAAAGGCTAGTGATGAACAGATGCAACTCGTATTGGCAGGGGCAAATCTTGGTTTTTGGGATTGGAATATAGTCACAGGAAAAGTGTATAGAAATGAACGTTGGGCTACTATGCTCGGTTATAGTCATAATGAATTAGAACATACAACTAATCAGTGGGCTGATTTTGTCCACCATGAGGATAGAGAAAAGGCATGGCAGTCTATTAATGACGTCCTAGAGGGGCGCTCAAATTCTCATAGCCTTGAATACAGGATGTTAACTAAAGGAGGCGGCTTTAGATGGGTTCATGATCAAGCAAATGTAATGCAACGCCATAGTGATGGAAAGCCACTTCGAATGAGCGGTATACATAGTGATATTACCAATCGCAAGATAGCAGAAGAGAAAATTAAACTCGCAGCTAGTGTCTTTAGCCATGCGGGAGAAGGGATCATTATCACGGATGATAAAGCGACGATTATTGATGTTAATCAGGCTTTCACTAAAATAACCGGTTTTAGTCGTGAAGAAGCTATTGGTAGTAATCCACAGATTCTCCAATCTGGACGTCAATCTACAGAGTTTTATGCTGAGATGTGGCAAGCCTTAAAAAATGCAGGTTATTGGTCTGGTGAAGTTTGGAACAGACGAAAAAATGGTGAAGTGTATGCGGTAATGCAAACGATCAGCGCTGTTCGAGATGTAAATGGTATGACGACCCATTACGTATCATTGGGTAACGATATAACCCTAATGAAGGAACATCAATATCAACTGGAGCATATCGCACACTACGATATACTTACGAATTTACCTAATCGCGTATTATTGGCTGATAGATTATCGCAAGCAATGTTGCAGTGCAGCCGCTATAAACAATCACTGGCTGTTGTGTTTCTTGATTTAGATGGCTTTAAACACGTCAATGATACTTATGGACATGACGTAGGTGATGAACTGCTAATTGCTCTCTCTATTCGTATGAAAGCGGCATTACGTGAAAATGACAGCTTAGCGCGCATTGGCGGCGATGAGTTTGTCGCTGTGTTAGCCGACTTAACAACAGTTGAAGATTGTGAACCTGTATTAGAGCGGCTATTGCTAGCCACGTCAGAGCGGGTTGTGATTGATGGGGTTGTATTAAATATATCTGCCAGTATTGGTGTCACACTTTACCCACAAGATAATGGCGATGCTGATTTGCTAATGCGTCATGCTGATCAAGCAATGTATGTGGCCAAAGAATCCGGTAAAAATCGTTATCATTTTTTTGATACTGCTCAAGATGATGCAGTCAAAGTGCAACGGGAAAGCTTAGAAGCTATTCGTAATGCATTAGATAACCGTCAATTTGTTCTTCATTATCAGCCTAAGGTTAATATGAAGTTAGGGACAGTGACCGGAGTTGAAGCACTTATTCGTTGGCAACACCCAGAGCGCGGATTAATAAACCCACTTGAGTTTTTGCCGCTCATTGAAAATAACCCGATGAGTATCGAATTGGGGGAGTGGGTTATTGATACTGTACTGACACAAATCAGCGATTGGCAAAAAATGGGGCCTAATCTATCGGTAAGTATTAGCGTAAATATCGCAGCCGTTCAGTTACAGCAGGCTGACTTTATAGATAAGCTTAAGACATTATTAGACGCTCATCCCGATGTTGAACCTAGTTATTTAGAATTAGAGGTGCTTGAAACAAGTGCCTTAGAAGATGTTCATCATATATCAACAATCATGAATGCTTGCATGACATTGGGAGTTGGTTTTGCCCTCGATGATTTCGGCACAGGGTATTCATCGCTGACTTACCTTAGAAGGTTACCAGTAAGCTTAATAAAGATTGATCAGAGTTTTGTACTAGATATGTTGAGTGATGCTGATGATTTGGCCATTGTTGAAGGGGTAATTACTTTAGCTAAATTATTCAAACGTAAGGTGATTGCTGAAGGTGTTGAAACAATTGAACATGGTACCGCACTATTACAGCTTGGCTGTGAATTAGCACAAGGTCACGGTATTGCTAGGCCTATGCCTGCCCATGATATTCCGTCATGGATTATTAACTGGAAACCAGATGATAACTGGAAAAGTTGATGTAAAGGATAGAGCTGTTTAAAGTCCATTAATGCACTTAAACTTTTCTATTTAGAATAATCTGCACTGCTGCCTTGTTGTTTGGGAAAACAAAGATCTAAGCTCTAGTCTCATTTCACATGTCGTTTTTAGCTTTAGTTGGGGGGATGGCATAAGTACCAATAACATGGGCTACTGGCTCTTCTTCACCGTCAGAATATAACTCAACTTCTCCAACGACTAGCGTTCTTCCTACCTTTATCAGTGAACAGATACCGATAATATCTTTTTGGCTTGAAGGTTTACGAAGAAAATTAATTGTTAAGTTTGTTGTAACGGCAAGTGGTACTAGTCCAATTTCACCAAGAATTGCCACGTACAAAGCAACATCAGCAGTGGTCATCATGACGGGACCAGAAACTGTACCACCAGGACGTAATTCATCTTTTCCAACCTCGTGTCTAACGATGGCTCTTTGATTGCCTACTTCATCAATGGAGCATTTAGTTTGAGGAAATTCGGATCGTAGGAATTCGGTCAGTGTTTCTTTAGAAGCCATGAGCTGCCTTTTGTAGAGTTAATGAGAGATCAAAATAAATGCCTAAGTGTATAGTTAAATAGAGCCTAGATTATTAGCATAGAAACTCTAACCTCCTAACTAAATAATGATTAAAATGCTTCATCTTCACTATAAACATTTACGATTAGTTCACCTTCGAGGTTTGCAGAAATAATGAAATTAATTGGTTTGCAACATACCTGACAATCTTCAATATATTGTTGTTGTAACTCCGATGTGTCAATGAGCACCTTTATTGACTCACCGCAGTATGGACAACCGATAGTTTTTTCAGATAACTGGTTTATATTCATCGACAAACTCCTTGTTTCACTTAATGCAATCGTCAGCATTAATTACGGCACTATTTCTAATATTGTTTTTATTTATCAAGTGAATCCAGAAAGTTCTTTTCCATCATATCGAGTATTTGTACAATATTAAGGTCTTCTAATTTATGCTCAGTTGAGGAATGAATCGCTCCCGCTTTATCGCCTAAAGCAATGTCGACTAAATCAGGCTTGCTATCATGTAATACCAAAACTATTTTCTTATTTACAGCGATACAATCAATTGTTATTGCATCTGCATTTATGCCTTGCTTACGTAATGTTTTGTCCATTATGCCCATGAGAGTATCAACATCTCTATTACGGTCATAAAATAAATCATTGGCTTTGGCGACAACTTCAGAGAGTTCGTTTAAGGTTTTTTTCATTATATTCTTATCGGTAAAGTGTTTGATTGAATAGAAGTATCAGTCAGTTGATTACTTTAAACCAGCGGGTATTTAAAATCTATTACCATGTGAGGTGATTATTATACTCTTGTGGAAACTGACCATGACAGTTTGCTTTAGTTGGTCTGCGTTGATTTACATATCGATACTGGTCAGTTGTTTTGAGACCCTTTATACTCCAATCATCTTTTTCACAGCATAAGTATAATAATTATGATAAAAAAAATTGGATTATCGATTTTATCGGTAGCAGTGTTAGTCGGTTGTGTTGCAACATCTAATGACTCAACACAAGGAAACGCTTCAACTGGAAATAGCGCTCAAGCGATTAGTGCTAGCTACGATAGCATTAATACTGCGCAATTAATTGAACATGTAAAAGTATTATCTTCTGATGAATTTGGTGGTCGTGCACCGTCAAGTGAAGGCGAAAGACTTACGCTTGAATATTTAACTGAGCAGTTCACTGCTATTGGCTTTAAACCAGGCAATGGTGACAGCTTTTTACAAGAAGTGCCGTTAGTCTCAATTGAAGCGTCAAGCGATATGACATTGGTAATTGGTGGTAAAAATTACCAACACGGTACTGATATGGTTATGGGCAGCGCTCGTATTAGTGAGTTAGAACAACTTAAAAATTCTGAGCTCGTCTTTGTCGGATACGGTGTAAATGCACCTGAATACAACTGGAACGATTATGAAGGGCTTGATGTTAAGGGTAAAACAGTTGTTATTTTAGTTAACGATCCTGGTTTTGCGACCAAAGACCCGGCAATCTTTAATGGAAATGCCATGACTTACTATGGTCGTTGGACATATAAATATGAAGAAGCCAGCCGTCAAGGTGCTGAAGGGGCAATTATCATTCATGAAACTGCGCCCGCTTCTTATGGCTGGTCTGTAGTAAAAAATTCTTGGACAGGTCCTCAGTTTAGTTTTCAACGTGATGATTTAAATAAAGGTCGTGTTGCCGTTGAGGGATGGATTAACAGTACTGTTGCAACTGAATTGTTTTCAAAAGCAGGTCTAGATTTTGATAAAATGAAAGAACGTGCCGCACAGGGCAGCTTTAATGTTGATATGGGGAACTTAGATGCCTCTATTACCGTTAAAAATACGATCAAAAAATCGGTTTCATATAACTTTATTGCGACTTTACCCGGTCAACAGAAAGCGGATGAGCATATTTTATACTCAGCGCATTGGGATCACTTAGGTACTGATTTAACCAAAACAGGTGATCAAATTTATAACGGTGCTCGTGATAATGCGACAGGTACTGCTGCCTTGATTGAAGTTGCAGAAGCTTTCTCAAAACTACCCAATAGACCTGACCGTTCAGTAACTTTCTTAGCAGTAACAGCAGAAGAGCAGGGCTTACTTGGCTCTAAGTTTTATGCAGCAAACCCAATAATTCCAGCAGCTAAAACGGTTGCTAACATTAATATGGATGCACTCAATGCAAATGGTAAGAGTAAAGACGTTGCAGTATACGGCTTAGGCCAATCTGAGCTTGATAATTATTTAACTAAAGCGGCTTTAAAACAAGATCGCATCATCTCGGGTGATCCAAGACCAGCGGCAGGTATTTATTATCGTTCTGATCATTTCGCTTTTGCTAATATCGGTATTCCTGCGTTATACGCAAAAGGTGGCTCTATTCCAGCTGATCAAGCAACAGCAGACTTAAGACTTAAGTTAGACCCAATTCTTAGTAAGTGTTATCACGGTCTTTGTGATGAATATACGGAAGATTGGGATTTAACAGGTGCCGTTGAAGATATGCAATTGTTCTTTGAAATTGGCGTTGAGTTATCTGAATCTGGTGTTTGGCCTCAATGGAGCAAAACATCAGAGTTTAAAAGGTAATAATAACGTTTAAACAATGATAAATCATTTATTAAGCGGTAGTACTGTTGGGTACTTCCGCTTTTTTGTGCAAGCGTCCCACACCTTTAACTTACTGACAAAGCTCAGCCATTTTTCCTTGAGTGAGTTGTTGTAAATCTATCGGGCTTAACTCTATTTCCAAACCTCTTTTACCAGCGCTGACAAAGAGAGAAGTATATTGCGAAGCTGATGAGTCAATAAAAGTCCTCAAGCGTTTTTTTTGTCCCAATGGGCTAACTCCGCCCAGTACGTAACCAGTTGAGCGTTCTACATCAGATTTCAATGCCATTACGGCCTTTTTACCACCGAAAGCTTTAGCGATTAACTTCATACTTAACATTGAAGACACAGGTATTATGGCAACAATCAATACTTTACTGTCGACGCTCACCACCAAGGTTTTAAATACTCTTTCGGTTGATATGCCAAGTTTTTGTGCGGCCTCTTCACCATAGGAATCACTCGAAGCATCATGAGAATATTCATGAAGGTGAAAACTGATTTTATTCTTTTTAGCGGCATTAATTGCAGGTGTCATTTCATATTCCTAGTTCAACAAATAATAGGGGAAATTGGCCGTATTCACATTGGAAACATTCCTAGTTTACATATTTGACATGTTTTGTTAACAAGATAAATACTTCAAAGTTTATGTCTTTAATTTTGATAAAAATCAATGCGCTAGATCATATTTTTACGATGATAACTTTAGTAAAGTATCTCTATATAACTCAGAATAGACTATTGGCTTAACGGCTATCATAAATTGCTGATTTAGCTTCGCGACTGATGAACTAAGATTTTATAGGAAGGGATACCTTGTTACATTCTAAAACACCAGAGCTTAACTTAATAGTTAAAGATATTATGCAAACGAGTATCTTAACGTGTTCGCCTGAGACAAAGATAAATGTTGCCGCTAATCGTATGAGAGCGCGTAATATAAGCTCAATTATTATTAAAAGTAACCATACTCTTGGTATATGGACCGAGTCTGATTGTCGTAAAATTGATTTTAGTGATCAGGCACAGTTTAATGTAAATATTAGTGAGCTAATGAACTCGCCTGTAGTGACTATCAAGCAAGAGGTAGCCGTTAATGAGTTGGCTACTAAGTTTCGACATCATGGCGTAAGACATTTTGTCGTCGTAGATAATGATAATCTTCCTGTGGGTATTGTCAGTCAAACAGATGTTATTAAAAATCAAGGTATAGAGCACTATTTACAAGCGAAACTCGTTGCCAGCAGTTTTAAGCAAAGTCAGCAATTACTTCAGCATAACTGTAGTTTGGATAATGTAGCAGAACAGATGAAAACAAATGAGTGTTCCTCTTCGCTCATCTTCAATAGTGAATTAAAGCAATATGGTATTGTTACTGAACGGGATTTATTAAGCCTACTTGCCCGTGGTGAATGTACTAAAAAGACCGCTTGGCATCATGCCAATTATCCACTAAAAACTATTAATGCCAAACATTCCTTGTATTCAGCTTACCAGCAATTAATCAGCAACAACATTCGTCATCTAGCTGTGTCTGATGATAATGGTGCAATCATTGGCACCTTATCTATGGACAACATAATGTTTGATATTGAGTTGGCCTACGTTGAAGAGTTACACCAAATTGTTCAGCAAAGAGATTCAGCACTGAGGGAATCAAAAAAGCACTTATTGGTAGCTGAGAAAATTATAGAAGCCTCGTTAGACGGTATTATGATTACGAATGAGCAAGGAAGCATTATCTCAGTGAATCCCGCGTTTACTCGGGTGACCGGCTATCAAGAAGCTGAAGTGTTAGGGCATAATTCTAAAATATTGAGCTCAGGTCGCCACAATAGTGAATTTTATCAAGAGCTTTGGTTATGCATTTTAGAAAAAGGTGTTTGGCAGGGGGAAATTTGGAATAAGCGTAAGAATGCTGAGATTTACCCACAGTGGCTGACAATCATTGAAATAAGTGAAGGAGCCGATAATAATAAAATTTTTGCTGCTATTTTTAGTGATATTAGTGAAAGAAAGCTTGCCGAAAAGCGCATAGAAAATTTAGCATTTTATGATGAACTCACTCAATTACCTAATCGTAGATTGTTTTTTGATCGTGTTGAAATGGCTTTAGCAACTGCACATCGAAAGCAAAATAAAATTGCACTGTTTTTTATTGATTTGGATTATTTTAAAGAAGTTAATGACAGCTTTGGCCATCGTATTGGCGATAAACTACTGCAAAGTTTCGCTAAACGTTTGACTGACAGCTCAAAAGAAGGAGACACCATTGCCCGTATTGGTGGTGATGAATTTACCCTATTGTTAACAGATATGCGTGAAGTAGATCATATCTGTAAAGCCTGTAGTCGAATTGTTGACAAGCTTCGTCAACCTTACCATATTGAAGGACATGCACTTAATATAACCACTTCTATTGGAATAGCTGTTTATCCTGAAGATGGCACAAACAAAGAAGAATTGATGAAAAATGCCGATATTGCTATGTATCGCGCTAAAGGCATAGGTCGTAATTCATTTCAGCTATTTACACCGAAAATGAATGCCCATTCACTTGAACGTTCATTAATTCAAAGTCACCTAAGGTTAGCATTAGAGAACAATGAATTGGAGTTAAACTTTCAAGCTCAAATACATGGTGTCACTGGTAAAGTTATGGGGGTAGAGGCACTATTACGTTGGTCTAATCCCATCCTTGGGCAAGTATCACCAGCACAATTTATTCCTATGGCAGAAGAGCTTGGATTTATTGCAGAGATCGACCATTGGGTATTAGATCATGCTTGTAAACAACGAAAGTTATGGTTAGATCAAGACCTTGATTGTGGACGCATAGCGGTGAACATTTCAGCATTACACTTCCATCAAGGTAATCTTGTTGCGTCAGTGGAGTCAGTGCTGGCACAAAGTCAACTACCTGCAGAGTTATTAGAAATTGAAGTCACTGAAGGTTGCTTTATAAAACAGATGGATAAAGCGACTAACATATTAAAACAACTTAAAAATATGGGGGTTAAAGTGGCACTGGATGACTTTGGTACGGGGTTTTCATCCTTGAGTTATCTAACCAGTTTACCTATTGATACGTTAAAAATTGATGCTAGTTTTATTGCCCGATTACCGCATAATTTTAGAGAGAGTCAGATCACGTCAGCAATAATCACGCTAGCACAAAACCTTGAGTTAGATATTGTTGCTGAAGGTGTTGAAAATGATGCACAAAAGATTTTCTTGATTGACCGAGGTTGCGAAATATTACAGGGGTACTTATATAGTAAACCTGTGTGTGCACAAACGTTGCCATCGGTAATAAAAGGTTAATAAGTGATTTTCCTAATATAATAACGGGCGAATTACAAATGTTTTACTTTATTTGTTGTTGAAAAAAATAGACAATAAATTACCAAATAATTCCTTAACTTTATCGCATACGCTGTTTCAACGTTATGGAACTAACAATATTACTATTCGAAAATGGAATGAAACAATGTCTAATAATATAAACGTAATGGGAATTCATTCAGTATTATTTGTATGTATGGGCAATATCTGTCGTTCACCCAGTGCTGAAGCTGTTTTTAGACATAAAATGCAGGCAAAAGGTTTAGCATTAAAAATTGATTCGGCGGGAACTGTCGGTGCACACGCCAAACAAAAACCTGACCATCGCGCTCAAAAAGCGGGTGTTGCTCGTGGTTATTCTTTTGCTGGTATGAAAGCACGTAAAGTTACCGTACAAGATTTTACCGACTTTGATCTTATTTTAGCGATGGATTATGACAATATTGAAGCGCTAAAAAAAGTCGCACCTCCAGCGATGCAAGATAAAATAAAGTTAATGCTAGATTTTGCCACTGAACATGAAGAAGATCAGGTGCCTGACCCCTATTATGGTGGTGCACGTGGATTTGACTATGTACTCGATTTAGTCGAGGCCGCAAGTGACGGCTTATTAGATAAAATGTAAAGTGTGATATAACTCTTTGCACAAGATTAGTGATAAAAAAACCTTAGCCAAGAGCTAAGGTTTTTTTATTTGAGTGATGCTAAGTTGTTTAGGCGAAACGTGTTTTAATCGAAGCGGCTAATAAGGCTAAAATCTCTTCACTAACAGTTAAGTCAATGCACGCATCGGTGATACTCTTACCGTAAGTTAACGGCGTACCTGCTTTAACGGATTGATTACCTTCTTCGATAAAACTTTCAATCATTACACCAAATAGGCTGTCTTCGCCTTGGCTGATCTGATCAGCTATCGAACGAGCGACATCAATTTGTTTGTGGTGATCTTTATAGCTATTACCATGGCTACAATCAACCATTATGCTTTGCGGCAATGACGCTTTTTCAAGTTGCTCACGCGTAGCTTTAATATCGGCAGTATGGTAATTAGGTACTTTACCACCTCGTAATATGACATGAGCAAATGGATTACCATGAGTTTGGTAAATACACATTTGGCCACTTTTATCAGGTGAATACAGTACGTGCGGCACGCTTGAGGCTTGTATGGCATCAAGGGCAATTTTAACATTACCGTCAGTGCCATTTTTAAAACCAACAGGGCAAGACAAGGCAGAGGCTAACTCACGATGAACTTGACTTTCGGTCGTACGAGCACCAATGGCACCCCAACTGATTAAGTCAGAGATATACTGACCAGTGACCATATCTAAAAATTCAGTACCAGCAGGTAATCCTAATTCATTAATGTCGACTAATAAATTACGCGCGAGCTTCAAACCTTTCGCTACATGAAATGACTTGTCTAAATCAGGATCACTAATTAAGCCTTTCCAGCCAACGGTGGTACGTGGCTTTTCAAAATATACGCGCATTACAATGAGTAACTCATTTTTATACTTGTCACGTAATACCGTTAGTTTCTTAGCGTAATCAATAGCAGCGGTTGTATCATGAATTGAACAAGGGCCAATAATGACTAATAAGCGCTTGTCGTCGCCATTAATCACGGCTTCAATTTCTTTACGACTTTGCATGATAAAATCTGCAGTTGCCGTACTTAAAGGAATTTGCTCAGCAAGCTGTGCAGGTGAGGCTAAATTTTCAATTAGCGTGGTGCGTAATTCATCAGTTTTAATCGTCATGAAATTCTAATATTTCTTTGGTGTTAGTTCGGCTTATTTATGTGCCAGCAGCAAGGAGCGCATAAAGTAAATTATGCGCGATAACATAGCTAAATTAGTGGCTAATGTGAACTGTTATTGCTAATAAAAGGCAATAAATACGGAATAACCCACCGATAAATTGATATAAGCTTGTTATTCGCTATTTAATTTAATATTTGTAACGCTGCAAGCCTGTTTCAGCCAGTATTTTAGCGGTAATCTCTTCAACTGAAAGTTTGGTGGTATTGATAAAAGGTATCTTCTCATTTTTATAGAGTTTTTCTACTTCCCTTACTTCCATGCGACATTGTCTTGCAGAGGAGTATTTACTGTTTGCCATACGGCCATCTCGAATATCAATGAGACGCTGTGCATCTATGGTTAAACCGAATAGCTTTTTATGGAATGGTTTTAAGAAGCTTGGGATTATAAGCTCTTCCATATCATCATCAGTAAACGGATAATTTGCTGCTTTAATGCCATATTGCAAGGCTAAATACAGTGAACTTGGTGTTTTACCTGAACGTGAAACACCAACTAAGATCACATCCGCTTCTTCATAATTGGTGACGTTTGAACCATCGTCATTTGTCAGGGCATAGTTTACTGCTTCAATTCGGTAATCATAGCTCTTTTCGTGAATGCTGTGGGTTCTATGGGTAGTCGGTTTAGATTTTATCGCTAACTCCTCTTCAAGCGGGGCGACAAAGGGTTCTAAAAAGTTATAGAGGACAGCATCACAGCTCTCAATAATTTCACGATTTTCATTATTTACAAAGGTATGAAACACTAACGCAGGCTCACCACTTCGGCTAGTTGCTTTGTTTATCCTTTCCTTGGCAGCGAGTGCTTTCTCAGTGCTTTCAATAAATGAAATGGTATGGTGTTCAAATTCAGTAGGGAAAAGTGATAGTAATGCATGGCCAAAAACTTCTGAAGTTATGGCTGTACCATCTGAAATGTAAAAAGCTGATCGCATAATTAATTCTTCTTGAATCGTTATTTATAAGTATTGGTGTTGTTCGAAATTTATATATTCGCTACCGTTAAAAGTGCCCGATTTCAGCCGAAATTACAATGGCTTTAGCCAAGATAAACTTTTGAACTAGTCTTTCCTTGCATTGATTTTGTAATATGATCGGAATTACGCTGTTTACCATCTTTGTTCGCTGCTTTGAGCCTATCAAATATATATTCGGTTATTGCTACTTCTACTTTGATTTATAAGGCTCCTACAATGCTGATAATACTGAGCACTGTAGCTCCTGGGTCATTCACGTAGTTTGGACGTGACGCTTTTAAGTCATCAGTTGCCTAAGTCTTATTTGCTGAAGAGTATAATGAAAACTTTTAAGTTATATTTTATTTAGTCTTTTAGTTTGTACAACGGGCAGTGTAGAATGTGCCTAGCTACAAATAAATAAACAAATTTATTTTTCAATTGGAGAAGTGACGTGCAAGAAAATGTTCTTTGGTATCAAAGCTTAGGCATGAACGATGTAGACCGTGTCGGCGGTAAAAATGCATCGCTTGGTGAAATGATTTCTAACTTAGCTAATGTTGGTGTGCAAGTCCCTACAGGGTTCGCGACCACGTCATTTGCATTTAATGAATTTTTAGAACAAAGCGGTATTAATGAAAAAATTTACCAACTACTTGATGGTTTAGACGTTGATGATGTGAATGAGCTAGCCAAATGTGGTGCCACTATTCGTCGATGGATTATTGATACGCCATTTCTTCCTCAAATGCAGATTGATATTGAAGCGGCATACGCAAAACTTGCCGGTGATTTCTCTGGGGACGCTTCTTTTGCTGTACGTTCTTCTGCTACAGCAGAAGATATGCCTGATGCTTCTTTTGCTGGTCAACAAGAAACCTTTTTAAATGTTCGTGGTTTTGATTCAGTCATGGTTGCAATTAAGCATGTTTTTGCTTCATTGTTTAATGACCGCGCTATTTCATATCGTGTTCATCAAGGTTATGACCATCGAGGTGTTGCTTTATCTGCTGGTATTCAGCGAATGGTACGAAGTGATATTTCTGCTTCAGGTGTTATGTTCTCTATTGATACTGAGTCAGGTTTTGATCAAGTTGTTTTCATCACCTCAAGTTTTGGTTTAGGTGAAATGGTGGTGCAGGGGGCGGTAAACCCTGATGAGTTTTATGTTCATAAACCAACACTAGCGAAGGGAAAACCTGCCGTCGTACGTCGTAATATTGGTAGCAAAGCTATTAAAATGGTGTACTCAGATAGCCAAGAGCATTCTAAGCAAGTCGAAATTGTTGATATTGATGAGGCGGATTCTAATCGTTTTTCATTAAGCGATGCTGAAGTTGAAGAATTAGCTAAACAAGCGGTCATCATTGAAAAACATTATGGTCATCCAATGGATATTGAATGGGCAAAAGATGGTTTAGATGGCAAGTTATATATCGTTCAAGCCCGTCCCGAAACGGTTAAGAGCCGAGAAAACTCCAATGTAATGGAGCAGTTCCAATTAAAAGCCGATGGCAAAGCCGAAATAGTTTGTGAAGGTCGTTCAATAGGTCATAAAATTGGTAGCGGTGAAGCTAAGGTTTTATCGTCGTTGGATGAAATGGATAAGATCCTACCAGGTGATGTTCTAGTTACAGATATGACAGACCCAGATTGGGAACCTATCATGAAACGCGCTTCGGCGATTGTAACTAACCGCGGTGGAAGAACTTGTCATGCGGCTATTATTGCCCGTGAAATGGGTATTCCTGCGGTGGTAGGTTGTGGTAATGCAACTGAGCTGATCAACGCTGGCGATAACATCACTGTTTCGTGTGCTGAAGGCGATACCGGTTTTATTTACCGTGGTAAGTTAGATTTTGATGTGAAAACATCTGAAATTAATGATATGCCTGAGTTACCACTAAAAATAATGATGAATGTTGGTAACCCAGACAGAGCTTTTGCTTTTGCCCGATTACCGCATGCAGGTATTGGTTTAGCGCGATTAGAGTTTATCATCAATAAAATGATTGGTATTCACCCTAAAGCACTAATTAATTTTGATACGCAACCTGTTGATTTACAAGATGAGATTAACGATATTATTGCGGGATATGAAAGCCCTGTTGAGTTTTATATTGCGAAGCTAACTGAAGGTATCTCAACCTTAGCGGCTGCATACTCACCGGAAAAAGTGATTGTGCGTATGTCTGATTTTAAATCAAATGAATATGCTAATCTGGTTGGTGGCGAAGCATATGAACCACATGAAGAAAACCCTATGATTGGTTATCGTGGTGCTGCACGTTATATCTCTAAAGATTTTAGAGATTGTTTTGCTCTAGAATGTGAAGCGATAAAACGTGTACGTAACGATATGGATTTAACTAATGTTGAAGTAATGATCCCGTTTGTACGTACTCTTGAAGAAGCCGCAGCGGTTATTGATATCTTAGCTGAGCATGGCTTAAAACGTGGTGAGAATGGTTTACGCATTATTATGATGTGTGAATTACCATCAAACGCTTTATTAGCTGATCAATTCCTTGATTACTTTGATGGTTTTTCTATCGGCTCGAATGATTTAACTCAATTAACACTTGGCTTAGATAGAGACTCAGGATTAATTGCTCACTTATTTGACGAGCGTAATCCAGCGATAAAAATGCTATTAGCAATGGCGATAAAAGCCTGTAAAGCACGTGGTAAATATGTTGGTATTTGTGGTCAAGGGCCTTCAGATCATGAAGACTTTGCTGCTTGGTTAGTAGAGCAGGGCATTGATAGTGTCTCGCTAAACCCTGATACAGTATTACCAACATGGTTATACCTTGCTGAGCAATTAGCGAATAACAGCTAATTAACTTTTAGCTAGTATTTAGCTAAAGGCCAAGCCAGAAAAGCAATTCCCATATTACTTTTCAAGTGATATTAAAAACACGTTAGCCTCTTTGGAGATAACGTGTTTTTTATGTCGATAAATTAACTCTATGGATAACCTGAGTTTGACTTGATAAGTTATTCTCTAGCAGCAAGCTTTACTGACTTCTTTGTTAAATTCGCTTGCAATAGACTAATTATTGAGACGCCTAGTTGTCTTGAATTAAGCAAAACTATTCTAACTAGAAGTGCATTAAATCAATCTTAGAGAATTAAAAATACCTTAAACCGAGTTCAGGTTAGATAATGATCGATATGTTAAGTGGCTGGTTTGTTATGAACGTGCTAGTTCTGTCGTTACAAATGGCTGGCGAGAACAAGGGGATGCATTTTTGTAATGAAAATAACTTTGCTGTGGGCTGACATGAATATGACTCATACTAACACTTTTTGCATCAGTGCGATGCATACAAGCTGATAAGTGGCTTTTGTCAGGTTGGTGACTTTGATGGTAAAGTTTTACGTCAGCCACACTTTTCATTGGCATTTGGTTTGCTAGGGCAAAACGAGAACTACTCACTTGTTCAAATTTTACTGACGATGAAGTAAATGGACTGCACAGTTGTAATTGAGTTAACTGCTTGCCACTCCATTGCCATGTTTTTTGCACAAATAGACCGTGAATATCGTAACCAAAAGCCAATAAACTAAATGATGCATAATCTCTTAACCTTGATTGTTGCAGTGCTTGATGTGCTTCTTGTATTGTTTTTTTTGCAGATAATGCTTTTACTAAGAGCCCACGACTAACTAAAGCTCCTTGAGGGGTAATACCCTGATAGTAATTTAATAAACATAAAGTTAAACCAAACTCATTAGTGCTTATCCAAGTGCCATTTCCGTCGGGATCAATCGGCATCAAGGTTTCACTTCTATTTATGGTGAATTGTTGGGGTGGTAGTGCCAAGCTGCGAGATCGCTGTTCATCACGATTAAAAAATACATGGTAATCATTGTTTTCAACCAGCCAACTTACGGTGCACATGTATCACTCTTTTGCTGTTGACTACGTAAAAACGTCGCTGTGGTTGGTGCGACACCAAATTCATCATTAACCTCATGGCCCAAAAATTTCGCAATCGCGGCCATCAATGCTAAGTGATGGGTTAAATGACTTGAAGCAAAGCATAATTCACGTCCCATCGACGATGCCATTTGTGCTGATTGTTCGCTACACACAGACACTTCACTTCGAATTGATATGGGCAAAGTAAGAACGTCTGGGTTAAGTGCACTAAGCCATTTATGAATTAAATTTAATTCACGGAGGCCTTCACTGCGCACTATCTCAAGATCTAGTCCTCTGCGGCGGATATCATAATTTATCTCTGTAATATTATCACTGTTCATTAATGCCATATAAACGTCGAGAATATGACGTAAATGTTGGCCAATTGAGCTATTAAATAATGGCTTAGGTGCTTTCTTATAGGCTTCATCGCTAAGCCCTGTGATAAAATCTATCATTTGTTCTAATGATTCGATACTACCGCTAATAATTTTATTCATTATTCAATTCCGACTGCAAATGTGTTTGATGTCGTAAAGGGTATATCCCATACAACACTGCTACTGGCGCTAAACACCAATAAAGTAAAGCGAGTGAATTATCTGTTTCCCCCATCACCATTAAACCGAATGACAACATCGTAAAGAACACTACCAGCCCTTTTTGAGATAAATTACTCTTCATTATGATAAAAGCTAACGGCTGCTGGGCATTAGCGTCATCAAAAAACTGTTTATTAAAACTTAGCCTAAAAAAAGTGGTTAAAAAGGCGATGATGATAATACTAACCAATAATAAATAGTGTTCGGTATGGTTGTTGACGCTGCCTCGCATTAGCCAAGATGCGGCATACAATATGGTGGCTGAGTAGAACACGTAGCGTTGGTTTAATTTATCTATAGTGTTTTTAATTCCCCAAAATATAATGCTTAAAGTGATTGTTAACCCAACCACTAATAAGCCGAGATCCATAACATTGTTATCAGTGATAAAAAATAATGTTAATACCCAAAAATAACTCTCACAAAACAGAAATATACCATCGAGGCTAAAGACTACTTTTTGTCGATAATCAATCGTTGTTGTCTTGTCTATTGGTATTTGTTGACTTTCGTTATTGATAACTTGTCGGCATAAGGCAAAATATGCAAACACCGAGAGCAAAGTACTAATGACCAACAACCACAGCGTTTGTTGCTGTGCGAGAAAATACCCTCCCATTAATATGCCAATTTTTAAAAATATAACGATAACAATTTGAAAGTTACCGAATTGTTTTCCTGTTTTAATGTCTGCTTTTTTGCCTGCTGGAACTTGGGTCATAGCACTGAATAAAGTACGTTGGGTGATCCAATAAAAGCAATTGTAAATTCCATTAAGTAACGCTGCTAATACAAATACTGTCACGCTCAATTCTATTAAATAGGTTATTAGGATTAAACTCGTAACCAAGGCTAATTCAGCGACAAAAGAACCCAGCAAAATAGCACGCCAGTGCCTTCGGTTATAAAGAGCTTTCCAGCCTATTAGCCCTATCATGAACCCAGCAGCTGTTAAGGCAATAAATGCGCTAATTTCGATTAGTTGATACCCTTGCTGCCATAACAAAACAGGAATGAAAAAGGGTAATAAACCTATCAATAATGAATGAACGCCGGCAAAGCGATAAAATAAGCGAGCAACCTCCGTCATTAAAAAATATCTGCTTGACTAATCTCAAGCTGTTCCAGTTGTTTGAAATAAGGTGATAAATCTTCTTTTTTACCAAAACGAGGGTAATCATGCATTTTTAAATATGGGCGTGAATTCACTTCTAAAAATATACATTTCTGTTCGGTATAGTCTTTGGTAATGTCTTGTTCAAAAATAACATCAATACCGAGTATGTTGGCGTCAAACAAGTCCAGTACTTTTAAAAATAATGTCATGTTTTCTATAGGAATCGTTGTTTTATCTATCGTTTTCACAACACCGCCTGGTGCTAATGAAATTCGATAAAACAAAGTGACAATATTACCCTCAGCAGGAATGTCATCTAACGTTAAGTTCTGTTTTTTTAAAAATTTAACTGTGATTGCGTTTTTCTTAAGTGGTGAAATGCAGGGAAATAACGCCATCGATTTACGCACTTCATTTTCTTGATCAATGAGTTGACCAATAGTCATTTTCCCGTCGCCCATAACAAAAGGGGCAAAGCGTTCAATAACAGACATTATTTGTCCTTTTATGACCACAACACGATAGTTTTTACCCTGTAAATATTGTTCAACCACTGTTGTGGGCCACCACAATTTAGCCAAAAAAATGGCCTTGTATAATTGTCTATAGTTAGTAATCGGAAAATGACTACCGCGGGAAAATCCACTGACATTAGGTTTAATCACTAATGGAAAGCCATGCTTTTTAGCAAATTGATGAGCGACCCAAGGGTTTAAAAATATTTTACCTTGGGCATGAGGAATACCGCCTTTTGAAAAGACATCGCGTGCCTGTTCTTTAGAGCGACAGCCCTTGCGAGTTTCTAATGAATTGTAACTGCTGCATCCACCCATGAATTTTTGACTGATCCATGCATAAATAATTTTCTTAATGGCTTTCATTGCCAACCTCATTTTCTTTTATAGTATGTTGACGCATTACCCCTAGTTTTCTGAAAAAAATTGCCTTATACGGTTGATTTTTAGGGATCTGTTTAGTGACATTAGCTAGTGAGTACATGGCATTAAAAATGAAACGTACGTTATCAATACTGCTGCGCTGCTGACATAATAAGACTAACGGCATAGGCACGAATAAATTGATTTCTATTACCTCAAACTCCCCAGCTACCAACGCCGCTATAGAATCGGCTCTAACACCTAAACGAGAAATTTTAAATTGGCCGATTTCACTCGCGTATTGAGAAATTTTTTCACGTTGTTCGATAGATAATGTCGGTGTAATATCTTGATATTGCGTTTTTTTGTTATAAATTCCATTGATTGGGAATTTATCTGAGCTTGTATTATTGACCTGTGTTACCGATAACACGGCGTGTTTACTTAAATCTTGATGATTGGCAATCGTAAATATTTCGAATTCGATTGCTCCCTTAGCAGCTTCTTGCACTAAATAACGCATCTTACTTAACTTGCGTTGTCGACGAAATTGCTGAAGTTGCATTAGATTGTCAGCCCGTGATATCCCCCGTGAATTTTGTCCCCACTCAGGTTTTACAAACACCGGATACTCTGATGGTTCGCGTGTGCCATCGTCTACCCATTGTTCTAAACGCCATTGCCTCGGAATAAGACGATCGATGTCTAATTTAGAAAACAGTCCCTTACTCTCATTGAAGTAAGGGGCATTTAATCGAAAGTAATACCATGGTTTCACGCATAATCGAATGCATGATACGACATAGCTTAAAACAAGTAATATTCGAATAATCATCTGCTGACACAGCCTTAGTTATTGGTTAATTGCATTGACGACGTACAATAGCGCCATTAAGGCTCGCGGAAATAAGCCCTAAAATAAAAATAGATACTGCCGCATAAAACAATGAGCCACCGTCACTTTCACCGTTGTGCAACACTTCAATTCCTAATGGTGTTACTAAGTGAAAAAACATGGCTCCAGCCATGACACTCGCGGACAATAAACCACCCAGCGTATGAATCAATTCACGTGAAGGGACTTTATTGACTAAGTTTATTTTTTTTATTGTCCAAAAAACAATGGGTGATAAGAGAAGTAATGATGCGAAGAGTTCAAATATGCCAACAGCAACAGCACCATGTTCTGCAAACCACAGGCCCAGGCTAGGATTTATCGTTTCTTGCATCCATACACCTATAGTACCGAATATATGTTGAGTATCCGGGTGACCAGAAAATTTATAAGGTAGTGACGATAAAAATACTTTACACGTCCATGCTATAACGACCCAACTAAAAATGGCGATAATACGATCTTTCATAATTATTCTCTTTCTCTTTTAGATAGTTACTTTAAAAGTTCAGGCCAGTTATTATCAGCTTCGATAATGAATCTGTTAGCGTCTTTTAACCAGTCTTCTTTGACGGCTGCGTTATAGTTTAAGTAAAGTTTATTATTGATAATTGTCCACTGCAGAGGATCACCACTGGCTGTACGGCCATCTGCAGCAGCCCAAGCACAGTACCCTCCATATTGGGGCGCATATTTTTCGGGACTAGCTTTAAAAAGCGCTAAATTTGCTTGTGAGCTAAACTGCCATGTTGCTTTTTTGTATTCAAAGCTATAATCACTATCTCCTTTCACAGGTTTACCTTGCTGAAAATAAGCGACTGTGTCGTAACCTGATACTGCTAGATCACTGAAATAGCCAGTATATATTTCTGACTCAGCATGGGCACTCGCTGTAAAGAGTGTCAAGAAACTAATAAAGCTAAATGCTGTAAAACTTTTAATGATCATCTTCATGGTAAATTCTCTTAAATTTTAATAGTAACGATTGGCATATAGATAGTTGTTAGCGCATTTTTCTTTCAATATTTATAATTTTTTGTGTAAATAATTCAATTAATTGGCTAATGCTCCCGATAAAATTATCTAAGACAAAGGATAAAAATAGCGAGCAAGTCAGGTAATGCCCATAGCTTAATGATTGATAAATAATCAATCATTTAACTTTTTTGCACTGGCTTAGTATTAGATATGTGCCGATATTGAGGCTTGTGATAAGGCCTAGGTGGATAAGTACCTATTGTTAATCTTTGTGGGTAATGCGTGGGCGGTTGGTTTATAAGCCAGAAGTAATGCTCAATTAAAAGGAAGTATATTTAGTTTTATTAATAAATATTCATTATTGAGTGATATTATTGAATATCGGCCTGTAAATGGAGTAAAAATTCATTTTCAACATGATATACTCGATGCACTGTCCTGTTTAAAATAAAATTAAGTCGTTATGCTTCCCCATATTAGTCATCAAAATCATCTTCCCCCTTTATATGATAATTTTATTCGTTCATTAAAAGATAACAGCTTTACTGGTGATATTAATGCCAGCTACAGCGCGAGGCTTTCAGTCGCAACCGATAACAGCGTATACCAACAGTTGCCGCAATTAGTTATTCAACCACGCACTAAAGCAGATATTGTTTTATTGGCTAAAACAGCCAGTGATACACAATATCTCAGTATTAAATTTAGTGCGCGTGGCGGCGGCACTGGCACTAACGGACAAAGCTTAACACCAGGTGTTGTGGTTGATTTATCTAAATACATGAATAAAGTATTAGAGATAAATGTTGAGCAAAAATGGGTGCGTGTTCAAGCTGGTGTTGTTAAAGACCAACTGAATGATTTTTTACGTCCGCATGGTTTTTTCTTTGCTCCTGATTTGTCTACTTCGAACCGAGCGACTATTGGCGGTATGATCAACACGGACGCTTCTGGACAAGGTTCGTTAGTCTACGGAAAAACCTCAAACCATGTATTAGCACTAGAATCGGTACTGGCTAATGGCGAAGTATTGAATACTTCGCCAATGTCGTTACAACAAGCACAAGAGCTAGCGCAGCAAAGTAACATAGAGGGCGATAGTCAAACACAAACTAATGCGAGTTCTCATTCAACGTCACATGCGACTTTTCATGCAAGGATTATGGCGCAAGTACTTGACTCATGTCTTGAAAATCGCGAATTAGTTTTAAATACCTTTCCTCGATTAAATCGCTTTTTAACAGGGTATGATTTAGAGAACGTATTAACTGCAGACGAAAGTGGTGATATTACAGGCGTTGATTTATCTCGCTTGATCACTGGTTCTGAAGGTTCATTAGCGTTTGTTTGTGAAGCAAAGCTAAACATTAACCCTATTCGTGTTGCAAAAACACTGATTAATATCAAATACGATAGTTTTGATTCCGCACTTCGCCATTCTCCTGCATTGGTTGAAGCCAAAGCTACCTCGGTAGAAACCATTGACTCAAGAGTATTAAACCTCGCGAAGCAAGATATTGTTTGGCACAGCGTTAGTGATTTAATCACCGACGTGCCAGGAAAAGTCATGGATGGTATTAATGTTGTTGAATATAACGGCGACAGTATTGAAGGCTTAGCAGACCAAGTTAGCGAGCTTACTTCAGTGCTAGATGCTTTAATCAATAATGATAACTCAACAGAAAGTCGCGGAGTCATTGGTTATCAAGTAACTTCAGATCTTGCTAGCATAAACAAAATCTATGCGATGCGTAAAAAAGCCGTTGGTCTGTTGGGCAAAGCTGAAGGCAGTCAAAAACCGTTAGCTTTTGCTGAAGATACAGCAGTTCCACCAGAAAACCTTGCTGATTTCATTGGTGAGTTTCGCGCACTGCTTGATGGTTATAAATTAAATTATGGCATGTTTGGCCATGTTGATGCAGGGGTATTACATGTTCGACCGGCACTGGATATGTGCGACCCAGAGCAAGAAAAGTTATTACGTACTATCTCCGATGAAGTTGTTAAGTTAACGGCAAAATACGGTGGTCTTATGTGGGGCGAGCATGGCAAGGGCTATCGCAGTGAATATGGCCCTGAATTTTTTGGTGAACACTTGTTTAACGAGCTAAGAAGAATAAAAGCAGTGTTTGATCCCCATAATAAAATGAATCCAGGTAAAATTTGTACGCCACTTGATTCTAGCGAACAGTTAGTGAGTGTTGATGGCACCAAACGTGGTTCGTTTGATAGACAAATCCCTGTGACCGTTAAAGAGTCTTTTACCGCTGCGATGGATTGTAATGGTAACGGCTTATGTTTTAATTATGATGCCGATAGTCCAATGTGCCCGTCGAGTAAAATTACTCGAGATAGACGGCACTCTCCTAAAGGGCGTGCTGGTTTAATGCGTGAATGGTTACGTTTATTAGAAAAGCAGGGCGTGGATATTCTAAAATTAGAAGATGGGATTAATACATCAAAAAGTCTTTGGTCGATTAAAGAAATTGTAAGCAATGCTGCTGATAAGCTTCGCATTAACTTTATTAGTAAACCTCAACAAGATGGAAATGGAAACGGCGATTTTTCACATGAGGTTATGGAGGCAATGCAAGGCTGTTTAGCGTGTAAAGCGTGTGCAAGCCAATGTCCTATTAAAGTCGATGTGCCGGATTTTAGATCACGTTTTATCAATATCTACTATTCACGATACGCCAGACCGTTGAAAGATCACCTTGTCGCCAACGTGGAAATACTCGCCCCCTTAATGGCTAAGGCACCTAAAATTGTCAATGCGGTATTAAATACTAAGCTTTATGACAAGTTATCAGAGAAAACTATTGGTTATGTCAATACTCCATTACTTTCAGTACCTACCTTGAAAAAACAAGTGAAAAATGCGGGTTTTTCTGGTTTTGATTTAAGTAAATTACAAAATTTAACCACGTATCAACGCAAAGGGTATGTACTGATAGTGCAGGACCCTTTTACTTCATTTTATGATGCTACTACGGTAGAAAGTATGATGAACTTGATTAAAAAGCTGGGTTTAGAGCCCATTTTATTGCCCTTTAAGCCAAATGGTAAAGCGCAACATGTCAAAGGCTTCTTAGCGCGTTTTGCGAAAACAGCGAAATCAAGCAGTGACTTTTTAAATCAGCTGGCAGCACTTGATATCCCTATGCTGGGAATGGATGCTTCCATGGTGTTATGTTATCGCGATGAATACGCAAAAACCTTGCAAGACAAACGTGGTGATTTTTCGGTATTACTTGCTCATGAATGGCTATTAAACTTTATCAAGCAAGACACTGCTTTTAAGGCGGCTGAAACCCAAAATGAACTCACAACGGCTAAAACCTTTAAATTATTCTCTCATTGCACTGAAAAAACAGCTTTAGTGAACAGTGAAAATGAATGGCAGTCAATTTTTGAGCACTTTGGCTTAAAGTTAGAAAAGGTCAGCGTGGGTTGTTGCGGTATGGCGGGTACTTACGGGCATGAAAAAACTAATTTGGATAACTCTAAAGGTTTATTTGAATTGAGCTGGCAGGCGAAGTTAGAAAAACTAACGAGTGAACAAGTATTAGCAACAGGATTTTCTTGTCGTTCACAAGTGAAACGCTTTAGTGATTTAAAAGCCAGACATCCTGTAGTGGCAATATTGGATTCTTTAAGTTAATACCAAATAGATTAAATTTCTTCCCGACTCAAAACTATGTTCGATGCTCAATAACAAGGAACATTTGTGACGGTCTAGTCATTGTAAATCAAATAGACTTAGCGACGTTAGTGTGCTTCGAGCAAGCTCCCAGAGGGCGAGTTTAAAAGGCTTACATGCAGTGTTATTAAATTTGGCAAGGGAACAACCATTCTCTACAATCAATGCCTTGCCTCTAAGCCTTTTAACTCTCGCTGAGTAGGAAAGAACTTAGTCAAATTGGTATAGCAGTAAAATTAATGAACTTATTGAGTAAGACAATGATCTTGCTCAATAAGTAGCATTGTGTATTGTTGATATATTTGTACTATGTTTTTGGTTTTACAGAGTGATGTATGTCAGAGCAACGTTTAATTTTATTATTGAAAACCTCTATTACAATCGGCATTTGTCTGATCCTGCTGGGTATTTACTTACACTCATTTAGCGATTATATGGAATCTCTCGGTGTCACGGGTATTATCATTAGCGCTATGTGTATTGCCTTTGGCTTGATTTTTTCTTTACCAACAAAAATGTATTTGACCTTTTTGCTAGTTAAACGTGAAAGTGAATCGCAAGATAATAAAGTGGATAGTGAAGGTTAATTTCTTCTTTTATTTATTCTTTGCCATGATACTCATCACTTACTTTTGTGTGCCTTCAACTAACGTCGTTGTATTAAATGTCAAGCCACTCGCAGATATGCTAGGCTATTGCCGTTGACAATATCGACACTAGACTAGCTATTTTCTTCATTCAGTGACTCAGCCAGAGACGGTTCTACTTACAGCAGAAACCTACATCTTCATGTGGTTTGGCTATATATCGTAATATATCATTAAAAAAGCCACTTTTACTGCTACCTAAAGCTAGGTTTTCGTGTAAAATCAATCGCATTTTTATTATTTAACTTAGTCTATTGATAAATGGCTTAACGAGCTGGCCTTTTTACATAAGAAAAGCTTATTTAACGTCGTTTATTTACCCGTTTTAGAGGACATCATGAACTTAGACACCACCACCATAGATAGCATTGTTGCGCAGGCAGAAGTTGCCATTGCACAAGCATCAGACCCAACAGCACTTGATCAAGTGCGTGTTAACTTTTTAGGGAAAAAAGGTTTATTCACCGAGCAAATGAAAGGTTTAGGTAAATTACCGAAAGA
>MAAB01001256.1_pt1 | contig 44596 bp, 37 predicted proteins | sample 1115991 | NCBI WGS metagenome assembly MAAB01 (sample SAMN04961124, study PRJNA320927) | seawater metagenome | isolation source: sample BD02T18 sea water enriched with oil for 18 days | place: USA:Gulf of Mexico | collected 2013-07-27 | reverse complement strand
TATTTCTGGCTTTGGACCATCAATAATAAGGCTTAGCATTCCAACACTTTGACCAGATAAAGGTGAATTCCCTAAAAGAGTTTTATATGCATTTTGGTAGTTCAACACATTAGCTTGGAATAGCTCAGATAAATTTGGTTGTAGTTCGGGAATTAACAGGTGTGTTGCATGATCTCTTAATTCAATAATTAGTTCTAAATTCTTTTTTATTGGGCACTCAGAGGTAAATATTTTTTTTAATGCATCACTTATCGTTAGACTTTTACCATTTTCATAAAAAATTTCTGAGTAAGATGTGATTTTTATAATTTGAGCTTTTAGTAATAATTCCCATGAGTTAATAATCAAGATTGAAAAAGCTTCAACTCTATTCTTTAAACTTGGCCTGTTATATACCTCTAAGGCTAGAGTAAATGAATCTAGACTCCTTTCTGTTAACTTATCAAAAAACTTATCATCTTTAGTTTGCTCAATACTATTTGTACTCTGAGATATAAATGAGAAAAATTGATTATCAGATAGAGAATTAATATTTTCAGAATACCAAGTAAATCTATCTTTTTTGAATAGATATTTACCTTTTAAATATTCATTGAAGTACTTGCTTGCAGTGTTTCTTTTATATCCAGTATATTCACTTACTTCTTTAATAGTAAAACATTGTGCTGTTGATTCTCTCAGCCTTAAAAACTCTATTAATTTTAATTCTCTATTTGTAATTTTCATGTTTAATCCATTAAAGTATATCTAAAATATTACCATTACTATTATGATAAATAATTGATTGAATTCATATAATTCTTTATAAATTAAAAAGACCGTGATAGATGATAATGATCCTTACTGGCTTGGAGCTTATTCACTTGTTTGGCGTCGGGGTGCCGACTGCACCCAGAGGGAGACTAACGCCGGCCTCCCTCTGGACTCCCTCGGCGCTGCTGCATTAAACGTGCTTCCTCCATGATGCCCAATATTCTCGACGTACCAGCGCTGATGGCACTTCCGTGTGCCAACAGCGCTTTCACTGGCATCCATGCCAGTGATACGTGAATATTGGGCATCATTCCGGCGTTTAATGGAGCAGGGTTGGTGTTTGTTGAGATTGTGGAGTTATTATCTAATAAAAAGCTCAGTATTTATTATGATCTCTGGGGATTACCAAGCACTCTAATTCCCATCTCAGCGTTGAAAGTTTGATTTTGATCAGCCGTTCTCGATGACAGCCATGGATGGCTGGAGCTGACGCTGCGGAGGGACGAGCATTCGTCAGGTATCGATAACTGCCAAAATTAAATTTTCAGTTTTAGCTGAGCAGGGCGTCGCAGGGGTTCCAAGGGGAGACGCGGCGGTACGTCGCCCCTTGGGTGCCGTCGGCACCCCGACGCCAAGCAGATGAATAAACTCCAAGCGGATAATTTTTTAAATAGCCGATTTATTGAGTTGTGCAGGGCGCTCTGGGGATTGGAAAGGGGAACGGAGCGTTCGGTCCCCTTTCTGTGCCGTCGCCACCGCGACGCCAAACAGTGAATTAAACTCACAACTGTTCAGTTTTCAATAAGTAATATTGTTGTAGAGACACTTTTATTCATTTTAACGACATTGAGTAATAATCAATGTCGCTACTAAATTAACTTTTATTCACTAGCAACTTTATTTTACTGTAAAAGCTTAGCAACTCTCTGTTTGTTTTTTTTAAACATCGCTTTATTAGGATCATTTGATTCTGCTAACTCAAGGGCTTTTGTATAATTTTTATAGGCCTTATTTAGGGCGCCACTTGCCTCTTGTGCATCTGCCAAGCTGTCGTAAACGTTGGCTGAGCTTGGATACATTTTAACGTTATAAGAAAATGCTTCAATCGCCTGATCTAATTTTTTGTCGCCTAATGCACTGTATCCTAGGTTATTAATTAATCCTTCTGGTACTTGTACTTCAAAACCAAATTTCGTGGCTATCTTTTTATAATGCGCTTGAACTGCACTAAGTCCTTCTCCGAATGTCTCACGTGGCATATTCCAACCATCCCAAACCTGCTTTAAAGCAAAGTATTGGCTACGTAATACGGTTGAGCCATGGTCTTCATCATCAAATTCTTTGTTGGCAAATATCAAATCCTTAGTTTTGCTTTCTTTTACTACGTTTACAAATTTGTTGTATGGGTTGAGCATGCGCTCACCTTCTGCTGCCATAGTGACAAATAGTGTTGTATCAAGTGATTCTTTCTTATTGAAAAAAACTTTAGCATCACTTATTAGGCGTTCGTCGTCCCACCATAAGCTTGGGCTGACTGAAATATATGCATTAAACAGTTCTGGCTTTGTTAAGAAAGCATTTATGGCAAATAGCCCTCCGAATGAATGACCACTAAAAACACGATAGGGCTGTGTACGGTAGTTTTTTTCAATATAGGGGATCAACTCTTGTTCAAAAAACTTTAAAAAGTTATCAGCTCCACCACCATTTTGAAATCGCTCGTCTTTTGATACTAATATTTTAGGCGTTAAATCACGCGTTCTATTCGTATTGGCCACACCGACAATGATCATCTGAGGCATGCGACCATTATTAGCGAGAAAATTCATAGTACCTACTGTGTGACTGAAATGTCCGGGTCCATCCGTAAGGTAAAGAACGGGGAAACGAGTTTCCCCGTTGAGATAAGCATCAGGTAAATGAACCTGAATAATACGTTTTTCATTAAGGGTTTTTGATTCAATTTCTATGGTCGTACCAATAGAAATATTGTTATCTAGCGCCGCAGCGATGTTTGGTATAGATAACAAAATAAGTATGAATAATCGTTTCATTGTTAATCGTCCTTTTGTAGGTTTTTTTTATATTTATTGTTCAACTCTTACATGTACGACCTTTATCGTAGACTGTTTTTTGTTGCATTCCAAGCCTTACTAATAAATAGGATCATATTTATTTTAAATATTTTATGTTTCGGTATCTTGTGATTCTTTTATTGTTGCGGTGGTGACGACAACCAATGGGGTAAAATTAAAGTTAAAATAATGGGGAGGTGAGAGCAGTTATCAAGCAAGTTGAACATGTACTTATTAAAAATAGATAGCTAAGGAGCTGACTCCTCTAATGCGGCTAATTTCTTGCCAAACAAACCGAATAAAGTGCCATTAAGTGACATGATCTGACTCTCAAGCATTTTTCTTTCTTGTTGCACTTCTTCTGAATTATCATTATTGAGTTTACGAAGCTCTTGCTGAACTTCTTTAATTTGTTCTTGTATTTTTTCTATCATTTTATCGAGAAACTCAGTGTCACTTTCATTTTTCTCTTCTTCAATATTATCAGATTCTAATTGTTGAGCTAACTTATGCCCTAACTCACTTTGTTCTTGCGCTAATTTTTCTCTGGCTTCAGGAGAAATGTTGACATGTGAGCTTGCTATCGCCTTATGCTGATTATTTTGAGCAAGGTTATCTTTATCACCAACGGTGACTGACGTTAGGGGATAATGGCTGTAAGAAGTACCTATTTGCATGGGCGAAGAATTTATAGCATTCATAAAATTAGTTGGTTGTTGTTATTCAAATAAGTTATCGGCTATCCGTAGTAAAGCTTTAGGCTAATTTACTCGGTATTTTTCATAACTGAATTGTGACTGTTTGTCATTTCCTTATTGATGTTGTCGCCTATCAGCTTGATGGTTTTTTTGAAAAAGCTTTAGTGGTATTGTGAATTCATCAAATACTTCTTACAATTTCTCACGTTAGCCCTACATTTCACCAACAAAAACCATAATGAAACGAACGTAACAAGACTTTATTATTCCCCCATAAATTACTAAAACACAAAAAATTGGGAATTAACATTATGAAAAAATCACTTATTAGCATCGCTTTACTTTTAGCTTCTTCTTCTGTATTTGCAGAAACAGAGTATCCAGAAAATCAGGTATTAAGACCGTTGACCTTGACTGAGGGAACTATTGTAATTGCAGGAGCTTTAGCGTGGGGAGAAGAGAAAAATGATAGCCGTGGCGAACTTGGCTTAAATGCCGCTTATGGTTTTACTGATAATTTAACCGTAGGTTTAGGTGGACTAAATTACCGCGTGTTAGCACGCCCTGATAATGAAATGGGTTTGGAGTTATCGGTAGGTTTAGGGGTAAGAGGTTATCAAGACTCTTTAGTCAACGGCGATGCTGTAGCTTATGGCACAGATTTGAACGGTAAATATGTCTTTGATAAAGATTTCGCGATGATTTTTTCTTTAGGTTATGTAAAGTGGGATGAAGAGCAGCTGAAAAATAAAGATGAATTTCGCTATTCGCTCGGTTTACAAACTAATATTGCCAAGGATTGGACCGCTACTGCAAGCTACACTTATCGCGATTTAGTCGATTTTTCTCAAAACCATGCTCACGAAGTAAATGTTGGAGTTAATTACGCCTACAGCAAAAATACTGATATTGGCGTGTTTGTCGGGTACTCAAGTTTCGATGCGCAAGAAAATGGTTATAAACTGGATAATAGTCTTGACCGTGTCGCGGGTATTTACGCGGCATATCGCTTTTAACTTTCTATATATAATGAAGACTGAATATCTTTTAGATATTTAGTCTTCATGAGCCACACCTGTATAATTTGATTCGTTATATTCTATTATTATTTTTTCGCTGGGGTTTAATTATATTTTAATGCGCCTCCTGAGAAAATCTACGCCTAGTCAGTCTAAAGTCTAACAATTCAACAATTCAACAATGCATTAGCGAAAAAAGCTTCAACCCTAGAAATGTTTCAATGGTTAAAATTGTCGATAAAGCAATAATCTACAGTCAGCAAGATTGGGAAGGGATGCGATTCAATATTTTTTTAAATAGAGGGATAAGATGATTTACTTATGTCAAATTTTGTGACGAATTCGATAGCGAAAAGGTATTCAAGGCCATAAGCTTTCGAGTGAATTGTTAGATAGCTAGTCTATTATGGAGGTCAAAAAAGTTAGGAGTAAGGTTTCTTAGAAGTAAGGTGAATATTTTGCTTATCTTTGCAAATTGCAGTTCTATTTTGCAAAACACACGCTTACTTTTGTTTTTAATAGTTATAATTTGAATGAATATTCTTATATATCAGGTTGTTGTATTTAAGTGAATTTTGGCTTTAAATATGCACTTATTAAGGTGAAGTAATTTCTTTATGAGGATAAGAATATGAGCAGTAACCCAACATTATTGAAAAGACAAATAACACTTTCAGAAAATAATCATAATATTTCAAATGAAAATCAAAAAGAAAATAGCGAAGAAATACAAGTTCTGCCAAGAGAGCATTTTGATAATCAGAAGTATCAATGGTTCGATAATGAAAACTATATTCTCGGTTATAACTAACTCTTTTATTAGCTTAGTTTAAAGAGTTATCATTGATGATGTAGATGATTAATTTTACTGCTTAGCACACTGTAATTAATCATCTGTTCTTATTGCTTTAATCATGGCTAATCATGAATATTTTATTTATGGTCGTGCTAAGCATTTCCCCGAATTTATTGTGCTGCTCCTTAGTCCAATGTATGCCATCAATATTTGTTATTTGTACAACATTGTGTGCGTCTAAAAATTCTATGTGTAGATCGTTTGCTACCTGAGAATAATATTTTGCTAGTTGCTTTGATTTTAGCTGACCACCTTGAAAATGTTGCTGATCTTCTTTGGGTAATTCAGCTAAGTGAGCGGGCGATATAAGTAGTATTTTTGTTTCTGGAGAATGCTGGCTTATAAATTCGTTATTTTTTATCAACAAACAAAAACTTTTTATGTTTTGGGCAATCTCTTCAGCCGAGAGATTAAAACAGTGCTGGAGGTCATTCGTTCCAAGCATGACTATGACTAAGTCGAGAGGCCTATGGCTTTCAAGTATTGCTGGTAGCAGCTCTTGACCACTGCGCTGAGGCCTATCTTGCATATGACTCGCAACTGTTCTGCCACATAATCCTTCTTCAATAATATGGTATTTATCACCTAAATCAGCCTGTAAAACTCTTGGCCATCGCTCATTTATTGAATATCTCGCACCACTTAACGGTGTATAACCCCAAGTATTTGAGTCTCCAAAACAAAGTATATTCTTCATGAATTTTTCTTGCAGGTTAAAAATACAATGCAGTATATGGCGGAGTCATGAATTTATGAATACATTTAATTTATTATCTTTGTTTATTAATGAAATACGCTGTTGAGTGCCAAAGCGTATTTTAGCTGAACTTATGTTTATGACTTATGAATATCAGCTTTACCCTGTAAAAATGCATCTGACCATGTAGCTTCTCGTTCTAGCTAAGTTTATTTTTATCCGTTAACAAATAATTGTGTCAAATGACAAAGTTCGAGCAAGCACCTGCTTATATTTGATCAGCTTGTGAGTCTTTATGCTTCTTCATTAGGTTCAACAAAATTTTCTTTAGCTATTTTTTTCACTTCTATACTTTCTTCAATAACTTGTTCACGCATTTTTGCTATTTCTTCCATTGCTTTTGCTTTTTCTTCCGGGCTTAAATTTTCATTTTTTGCTATTTCTTCCATCATGGCATCAAGTTCTTCAAGCTTCTTTCTGTCGACACCTAAGCGTTTATCTAAAATTGCTTGCATCATATCTTCAAATCTAGAATGAGTTACAGCATCACTTTTTACTGGGTTAACGCCAGGCGAAGAAGATGCTTCTTGGTTATTCTTATTTTGAGCAAGTAACTCTGCAGCTGTTTGCGGTCTTACATAGATAGGAGCAACTTCTTGCACAATGCTATCTTCACCTTTCGACATGGCTAATGCTTGACTGGATAAGGTTAAGGTATCGCGATTTGACGAGTTATCAATTGGAACATTATGGCTGTTGGTGAAATCAACTTGGCTAGCACCTTGTGATTTTGCTCTAGTGATTATTTCACTGTAGTTTTGGTTAATCATCATAATGACGCTCCTTAATTTATTCTCTCCATATATTTCTAATGCATAGCAGTCTTCATGCCAACGCTATAGATAGTCTTCAACGCCTGCAAAATACCGATGCTTAAAGACATTAAGTTGTGCGATTATTTTAAATGAGGCAGGTAATTGCCGCTTATTTACCATCGTTGCAAAATTATTGCCGCAACTAAGCACGATAAGGTATTTATCTGTTATTAATTCGCACTTAGTATTCATTCTGTAGCTGAAGTGTTATGTTTTTGTAGAAGAACATATAAATAAAAATTTATTACGCAGGGAATACAATGAAAACAGTACTATACATACCGCTAATTTTAGTTATGCTCCTTTTTAGTCACATAGCTTTTTCGTTTGATGGCAAAGAGTCTATAAACGCAGAGCAGGTAAGTGAGCAATGTTTTTCGAAACAATGGCCACAATCTGCATTAGTTAAATTAAAAGCGGATAAATTTTTTTTAGAAGATAAAATCCAAAAAGAAGCGTTATCCCTACAGTTACTTAATTGTTTAGCAAAGCCCGATGCTAAAATAAGAGACGGCATTGCTTTTGAAACATTGAGCTTCTGGTTGAGAGGCGGCCAACTTAGTAACGTTATACATCTAAAAATGTATCACTATTTAACCCATGTTCTAACAGCAAAGGTAAATGACGTTAATGGCGTTTATCAAACCTTTTCAATGCTGATGTTGTCTGAAATCGCGCGAGTAGATCGAAAATCTCCATTTTTAACGAATACCCAACGAGACCGTATTGTTATTATTGGTACTCACTTTTTAACTAACTTACGAGATTACCGCGGTTTTAGTAATAAAGTGGGCTGGCGACATAGCGTTGCACATTCATCTGATCTTATGCTGCAATTAGCTTTAAACCCTAAAATAACAAAAGCACAGCTTGATACTATGCTTGACGCTTTAGCTAGCCAAGTAAGTGCTAATGAGCAACATGCTTATATTCATGGTGAACCCAAACGAATTGCCATGGCGGTTCTTTATATTTTTCTAAAGCAACAGCATTCAGTTGAAGATTGGCATAAATGGCTAAGTAGTGTAACAACTCCATCCCCATTTAATCAGTGGCAAGATGTCTACCAAAATGAAAAGGGTTTAATAAAATTACATAATACGCAGAGTTTTCTGTTTTCGTTATATGCCACTATAAAAGCTAGTAAAAATGAAACCTTGATGCAAATGGTGCCAGAGTTAGAAATAGTAATAAAAGAAGTAAATTAACTAATGAATAATGTTTATCACATCCTTAACGGTGATGCTTTAAAAAAGCAATTCCCTAAATTAATTTTAGGGCAACTGCTTGTGGCACGAGAATGTTTAGTCGATGGTAATATTCAAGGTGAAAACCTAGACGAATTATTTTCGAATAGAGCGGAGTACTTAGAGGGGTACCCACAAATACCATTAGGTGAATATTATAAAAGCTCTGTACCTGAATTTGCCAAGATAACTAATATCCCTAAGGGGGCAGCTATTTATTGTTGGTTTGAGGATGATTTATTTTGTCAGGTAAATTTTTGGTTTGTTTTGCATTTATTGGCTAAAAAAACACATGACTGCAAAATATATTTAGTGCGACCAAATCAAGGTAATGAGTATAGTTTTGGCCATATGAGCCATGATGAATTAATTACTGCTTATGGTGCTGCAAAGATTATTGGAACAATTGAACATAAGTGTTTAGCCAATTTATGGCGCTATTATCAACAAAAGAATTTTGTTGGGTTAATCAAGCTTGCTGAGCAAAATTTAGATACGTTTCCTTTTTTACTGCCCGCGATTAATGCTGAAATAGACCGGCTACCTGATGATAGCGGTTTCGGCAGACCTGAAAGGCGTTTATTATCAATTATAAAAAAACTTAATACTCAAGATTTCGTCACTGTTTTTCGGGAATTTCATAAAAGTGAAGCTATTTATAGTTTCGGCGACTTACAAGTAAAACGTATGTTTGATGAACTGCTTAAAAGATAACAATTCTATTTTCAAATAAAAATTTCTAAACTTGTAATAAACCTTCATTTTATCAGACTAGATGTATTACAGAACACATAGCCTTTACAATAAAAATAAGAACCAGAGGAATATATGACCCATAATTTAGCAGAGCCTATGGCTCTACAAGCAAGATTACTTAATATTGATATTATTAGAGGTATTGCTTTACTGGGTATTCTTTTAATGAATATTCAAGCTTTTTCCATGAACTTTTCCGCTTATAGCAACCCAACTGCTTTTGGGGACTTAACGGGCGTTAATTTTTATGTTTACTATTTATCGCATCTATTTGCTGATCAAAAGTTTATGACCATATTTTCAATACTGTTTGGTGTTGGTATTGTTTTAATGGCTGACAATATTGAGAAAAAAGGAGGGAATCCAGCCAAAGTTCACTATAAACGAATGTTCATATTAGCTGTATTTGGCATGTTGCATGCCTATTTATTATGGTTTGGTGATATTTTATTTCCTTATGCTATAGCGGGTATGATAGCTTATATCGCACGCAATAAATCAGTGAAATTCTTATTGATCACAGCCTTCTTATCGATAGGATTTTGTTCTTTGTTAATGTATCTAATTAGCTTTGCAATTCCATTCATGGAAGAGGCGGACATACAAAATCTACTCGCAATGTGGGCACCCACGCAGGAGATGATCGATAAAGATATTTTAGTTAACCAAGCAAGTTGGTTAGGGCAAATGGAACACCGCAACTTTATGGCCTCTAAGATGCAATCCAATGTGCTTTTCTATTTATTTAGAATTGTCGGTTTAATGATGATTGGTATGGCATTTTTTAAACTCGATTTTTTCGGTAAACGTTTTAGCAATAAAGGTTTAGCGATCAGTGCTGCTATAACACTGGCTTTAGGTTTATATTTAATTATAAGCGGTAATCAAGAAAATTTTGCTAGTGGCTGGCCAATCGATTCAATGTTAGCAGGTATTCAATACAACTACTGGGGCAGTATTCTAATGGCCTACAGTTACATGAGTTTATTGATTGTATTTTGTCGGTCATCAGCATTTATTAAAATAAAAAACTTATTAGCAAATGTAGGTAAAATGGCGTTAACTAATTACTTATCTCATACCTTGATTTGTGGATTTATTTTTTATGGCTGGGGTTTAGGTTTTTACGGTACTGTTGAGCGAAGTGAAATGCTATTGGTTGTTATTGGCGTCTGGTTATTCCAATTGTTTTTTTCAAGCTTCTGGATGGCTCGTTTCCAATTTGGTCCTTTTGAATGGTTATGGCGTAGTATGACTTATGGAAAACGCCAACCCCTTAAAAGAACGGCATAAGCTATTGAATATTGTTAGTATCACTCAACATAAAAGTGGCTTCGGCTGCTTTACGTTTTACATTGACATCTATGACTCTTATGTAAATACCGAGTCTTAAAATATAAAAAGGACAGCTAAGAAATGACGGACATACTTAACAACAATATATTTTTAATTAAAGAGCATGTGGGTATTTTTAAAGCTGCGAATAATTATGATGTTTATGATCCTGGAACGGGCAATATCATGATGGAGTGTCGAGAGCCAAATTTAGGTTTTATCACCAAAATGCTCCGTTTTACTGACTATAAAACAAACACTCCGTTTGATGTTCAAATATGTACACCTGATGGTCAGCGTATCGTTCGTATTGAGCGAGGCATCTCAATATTCGTTTCTAAAGTGACTATTTCTGATGGTGAAGGTAAATCTCTAGGATACTTCCAGCAAAAATTATTTTCTATTGGTGGAAAATTCGATATTTACGACAACCAAGACAGACTTGTTTGCCAGTTGCAGGGGAACTGGGTTGGTTGGGATTTTCGCTTTATGGATGGTGATAATGAATTTGCTCACATTTCTAAAGAATGGGGCGGTATTGGCAAAGAGCTATTTACCAGTGCGGATAACTACGTCTTGAAGATATCTGCCGACGTTCCTGACAATCACCCTGTGAGAAAACTAATTCTCGCTGCTGTTATGTGTATTGATATGGTTTTAAAAGAATAACTTAAAAGAGAATCATTGTGACTAAACCAATAATTGCCTTTGTTAGTCAACTTGCAGAGCATGAGCAGGTTACTTGGTTGCAGCTATTATCTGCAAAGCTTCCTAATGAATCTATAAAACTTGATAAAGACTTAAGCCAAAAACAAAAGCTTCACTGCGAAATCGTCATTGTTGCTAATCCGAGTCCAGAAAAGCTATTACAATACTCACAGTTGAAATGGGTGCAAAGCCTATGGGCGGGTGTTGATGCATTAGTGACACAGCTAACGAGTGATAAGCAAATACCCAATTTTTCCTTAGCTCGTTTAGTAGACCCTATGCTAGCAAAAACAATGAGCGAAGCAGTATTAACCTGGGTTCTGTATTTGCACCGTGATATGCCTAAGTATATGCGACAGCAAAAGGTGGCGCATTGGCAACAACATCGTTATTTTCTGCCCCAAGAGCGCACGGTTGGAATTTTAGGCTTAGGTGAATTAGGCAGACTAAGTGCATTACGTTTAAGTGACAATGATTTTAATGTACTTGGTTGGAGCCAAAGTGAAAAGAAAATAAAGGGGGTTCAGTGTTATTCAGGTCATGATGAATTAATGACCATGATAAAACAGTGTCATATTTTAGTTTGTCTACTCCCCCTTACCGCAACAACTTACCAGCTTATAAATCGTGATTTAATTCTGCATTTGCCTAAAGGGGCTAGTATTATTAACTTTGCCCGAGGCGGAATTATAGCCAACGATGATTTAGTAAAACATCTCGATGAAGGTTATCTTGAACATGCTATTTTGGATGTTTTCGAACAAGAACCACTCGATAAAAACAATGTGCTTTGGTCACACGAAAAAGTAACAATACTGCCACATATTTCTGCACCGACTCACTTTGACAGTGCCGGAGACATTGTCGTAAACAATATTAAAAAGTATCGAATCAATAACCAATTGCCTGTTTGTATTGACTGGCGTAAAGGGTATTAAGTTTACTTTATATTTGCTTTATCGGTATTTTAAGCTGCTCTTTCAGTATTTTAAACATAAATAGCAAGGTAGCTATTGATCACATTAAAGTGGCACCGCAAGGAGATATCTTTTACACTGCTTGTTTATTTGTGGACATAAAAGCGGCCTAATGGAATTAATAAAGTGGTGCGAGCTCATTGCTCGCCAGTTAGCTAAAGGGCGTGTTTTTGCTTTTTTACTTGGGATAACGAGCTTCTTTTCACTCGTCTATATTGTTATTTGGGGATCTATCGACCAGCAGAATCAAGTGGCAGTTCCGTGTTTACTCACCATGCTTTGGTCACTGTTATTCTTTGTCTTTATTCGCGTTTATAGTTATTCGGCTATCGAACCGACAAAAAGACCTTCTATATTTACTCGATTTAAGAAAAAAATAAAGCTGATTTTTTATACTTTGTTTTCATGGTGCTTTTTATTATTAACACTTTCAATTCTCTACTTAACCTATAAAATGTTAAACGTTTGGCTCTAAGAACATCTGTCTCATTAATTTCTAAAGAGCTTATCTAATAATTGAATGATATTTAATTGTTAATTAGATTTTGTTCGTATTCATCATTATCATGCTTGCCTCTGAACTCTTTATTTTCAACTTACTGAAGACTTATCGTTGTAAATTAAAGGGGAAGGGGTTAATAGTTACGGTAGCTGAACGTAATAATTACCGCTATTCTTTTAGGGAGTATTGGTTGATTATAGATGAGCCAAGTAACATTGATAACAGCTAGTACATCATTCTGGCATGATTAATCTATACCCTGCACCATAAACAGATTCTATTACTGTGTCCGTAATTCCAAGTGAAGTAATTTTTTTACGAATATTTTTCACGTGTGCATCAACTGTTCGGTCGGAAATATCTCGCATATCGGGGTAGGCTAAGTCCAAAATTTGTCCACGGGAATATATACGATCTGGTTGCTGATAAAGTAAATTAAACAGACTAAACTCTAAATGAGTTAGATCGGTAGAGTTGAGCTGATAAGTTAATTTTAGAGTTTCATTATTTAGTCTTAAAACACCATCGCTTGGTTTCTTATTTGTTCGTTTCAAGATGGCTTTAATACGTAACATTAACTCCATAGCACTAAAGGGTTTACAAACGTAATCATCTGCTCCGGATTCTAGGCCAACTAACCTATCTATTTCTTCCACTTTAGCGGTAAGCATAATAATAGGCACATCTGAAAAAGTTCTAATTTCCTTGCAGCACTCTGTACCATTTTTTACCGGCAGCATTAGATCTAATAATACGAGATCAGGTCGATCTTTTTTAACAGTCTCTACGACAAACTCTCCCGTTGATAAGTGGCTTGCTTTATAGTTTTGTGCTGCAAGAAACAGTAATACGTTTTCCGCTATCCCTATATCATCTTCAACTAACAAAATATGCGACATTACTTACTCCACTAATAGAGGTAACTTAACTGTAATTGCTAAGCCACCAAGTTTACTGTTTGTTGCAGCAATACTTCCTTGATGTGCTTCAATGATACTTCGACAAATAGCAAGCCCTAAGCCAGATCCTCCGGTTGCTCTGCTTCGCGAGGACTCTACTCTAAATAATCGCTCAAAAATTTGCGTCAAATCTTCTTTAGCGACTCCAGGTGAACTATCTTCAATACGCATGCTTAAGTTATTACCCAGAATAATCACAGATATAGCGATTCTTCCCGGTTTATCGGTATAAGCAATACTATTATGTATTAAGTTACTTAACAGCTGCTTAATTTTATCATCATCAAATTTCAAAGATAAGTCTTTAGGAATATTAAGGGATTCCTGCCAAGTGAAACCATTATTCTCAATGGTTTCAGCAAACTCTTTCGACCAGGCCGTTAACGTTTCGAAGCAATTATACGAATGAATATCTAGGTTCAGTGCACCTATATCTGACTGGGCAAGTTGATAGATATCACTGATCATATGATTTATTTCACCTATTTTTTGCAACAAGCTGTTATAAGAGGCATCAACATCTTTTACTAGATTATGCTGTAGCGCTTCAACTTTTAAATGCAATACCGACAAAGGAGTGCGTAACTCGTGAGAAACGTCTGCGAGTAACTGGTTCTTTTTCTCAACCAATTCAGCCATTAGGTTGGCCCGATCATGTACTAATTGCTGCTTTTTCTTCTGTCGGTAGATGATAAAGCAGATACTTAATAATAAGATAAACAAACCAGCAAACCATAAGTTTCGTTCATAATCGATTTGTTTCAGTTCAAGTAACTGTAATTCATTGTCTTTCGTCAATAACTCTATTTGTTTTTCTTTTTTAGCGGTTTGGAATCTATTTTCTGTTTGTTTATTTTTTTCAGAAACTTCATTTTTTCTATTAGTTTCATTAAGCCCTGCTGAAATTAATAAATGTTGATAAGCACTTTTATAATCTTTATTGCTGGCGTAAATTTGTGACAATCTAGCTTCTACTTCTTCTATTGCTATTTTATTTTTAACCTTTTTTGCTTTTTTCAATGAGAGTTTAGCTAATGTTAATGCTTTGTCATTGTTCTTTAGATACCAATGAGACATGGCAAGTCCGAGCGCAATATTCTGAATTTCGTCATCACTTTCAACGTTTTCAGCTGATATCATTGCCTTTGAATATTCAGTTATCGCTTGTTGGTATTCTTTCTGTTCCAAATAGATATTACCACTGGTAATTAACTCATCCCTTAAATGAATACCTTTCCCCGTACTTTTAAGTATTGACATCGCTTGTTGAATTGCCATTTGTGCTTCATCTAGCCGGTTTAACTTTCGAAATGTTCGCGCTAAAATGGTTTTTGCTTTAGCAATATAGAAGGTGTTATTCGTTTTTTCATGTGTGCTTATTGCACTTTCTAGATAGGGGATTGCTTTCTCATAATTCTCCATCAAAGAATAAATTTCGGCTATTTGTGCTTCAGTAACTGCAACCGCGGTGTCTTTATTTATCTTTAAATTTAAATCTCTTGAAGCCGTTAAATATTCTAAAGCAACATCTAAATCTCCTAGTTGAGTATAAATCATCGCTAGGTTATGTAACGATGTTGCTTCATTCTCTAGGGCCTTACCTAGTCGCGAAAACTCTAAAGCTTGTTTAAAGTAATTAAGCCCAGTTCCGGTATCCCCCGTATATAAGGCAATAGCTCCGAGGGCAGTAGTAGCATTATGCTGTCTTCGGTAATTACTTGCCTTTTTCCCTTTGGATAAGGCAATTTTGGCATGTTCTTGTGCTAACTCATATTTTCCTTTGGTGATGTACACCCAAGCGATATTGGTATACAAGTCACTCTCTGTAATTAAATCAGTATGCTTTTCTAGCAGAGTAATAGCTAAACTAAAATAATGCAGAGCGGTGTCTGGGTTATTTTGTTTTTCTTGAGAAGTGATGGTGCTATACGCTTTCAATAAAGCAGTACCACTGAGATCTTTAATTTTATTTTGATGTTTAGCAATATTTTCATCTAACTTACTTTGTTCACCATTTGATGCGATTGCTAAAATTGGAAATAAGAATAAAATTAAAATGGGAAAAATATATTTTTGCATTTCTCGGTTTACCTTAGCCTGTTGCAGCTCTTTTATAATTATGTGCTTGGAACCTTAATAATTACATACATCGTTTCATTACAGAGTTTATTCTTAGGTGTAACTCTTTAATATTAAAGGGTTTTGAAAGAATGTCATCTACGCCGAGTGAATATAACTCTATGACATTCTTTGGTGATTTGTCAGCTGTGATGACAATGATAGGTAAATCAGAAAATAACCTAATTTCTTTACAAACTTCAATTCCCGATAAAAATGGTAAGGATAAATCTAATAAGACAATATCAGGGGATTTATCCTTTATTAAGCCAGCAGCAAGATCGCCTCTGTCACAATATGATATCATAAAGCCTTTTGCTTCTAATAAAAGTGTTGCTGGTTTTATTATCTCTATTTCATCTTCAATGATTAAAATGTGATTCATTTTCTTAGTAAGGTAATTATTTATCAATAAAGTATTCAATCACATAATTTAGAAGAAAATATGAATTCTAGGTTTTTTTGCGCCTTTTAGTCTAATTATCTCTTTCATATTAAAAAAGCACAATCATACTGCTGGCTGCTTAACAGATGGCGATATGATCTCACTTAAAGGTGCACATGATAACTGGGTGAACTCCCCGTTTAGAGGAAATGGTAGTGCTTATGCGAGTTCAAGCTTTTCTAATAAAGTAGCTAGGTTTAAAGTGGTAGTGCTCCATTAATTGAAAAAAGCTTCAAGTTAGCACCAAGAAAGACTTGAAAAGCAACATTATCTTGCTTTCAAGTCTTCATTCAAATAATTGTTTAATCAACTTTCAAAATTAATACATATTAGTATTATTATCTCCCCTGAATAGCCGCTTATTCATATTCAATTCACATTCTGTACTTATTATCCACGTTTATAAATAATTTACATCAAGTGGAGAAAACAGTGAGCAAGCTTAGTAGAAAACTTATAACCTTAATAGCTAGTTTATCAGTAATGTTGGCAGAAATAGTTTCAGCAAACGCAGGTATAATTACTGAAAAATGGAGTGCTGAAGTATACGATTCAAAGAACAATAGTTTCTCTATTGGTGATCTTGTCACTTGGGAATTAACTTATGACAATCAAGGAACTGTAGCTTACGTAAAGTCAGACGGGGCCGATGGTCTTATCGGCACCGCAGATGACTATATTTATGATACCTATGATGCAAGCTGTCCATCTGGCGTTTTCTGTAATCGATACTCTGTTTATACTAACTTGATCAGCTCAACGTTTGCTAACGTTGTCGCTCAGCTAAAAAATGATGTGGCTGCATTAACTTCTCAGTCTGACAGCATTGAGTTTGTTAATCGCAATAGTCGTTCCAATAATTGGACATACACGAATGGTGAGCAACGTTATGCTGATTGGGAAATTGATGATGCTTATATGGCAATGGGCTATTATCATGCGACGAGCAGTTCAGCTATGGCGCAGTATTATTATTCATTAAATGGTGTTCAAACCGTAAGTAATATTGCCTTAAGTAATTTAACCCTTACCAGTGTCACAGAAGTACCTGAGTCCGGTAGCATTGTTATTTTTATTATCGGGTTCATGCTCCTACTGAGTCGTCAACTTATTACGCGTAAGAAACGTTGCTAATGAATTATCTAAAAAGCATAAAGGCGTTGACTACAGCACTATGTGTTCTTCTTTCGTTGCCAGCCAGCGCTAGCATTATTACTGAAGAATGGAGCGCTATACTCACCACTGCAAATCATAATAATTTACCTGAAGGGGAAATATATACTTGGCAATTAACTTATGATGATAGCTCGACGGTAGCCTATGTTAGTTCTGATGGTGCAGATAACCTTTACAATACGGTTGATGACTTTATTATCACCTCAATTAATGCCAGTAATCGATATCCAGTGTATGGCAATATCATCGACTCAACGATTGGCAGTGTTATTGACCAGTTAAGGCTTAACATTGCCAGTTCACTTACAGCAAGCGACGAACTTATCTTTTGGGATAAAAACAACTCCCATCATAACTCTACTTATTCAAAAGGTGATAGTCGTAATATTGAGTGGAGTATTGATGATGCAAGTTTTCGCATGGTCCAGGATTCTTTTGATTATGCAAGCTTCAGTTATTATTATTCTTTAAATGGTGTAAATAAAACCAGCACACTCTTTTTTAATAACTTAACACTTAATAGTGTGACACAAGTACCAGAACCGACGACTGCTATATTATTTATGGCGGCTTTTGTCGGCTTACTTCGTCGCCGAAGTAGCAATAAAGTGGCTCGATAATTTCTATTCACTAAATTTACTCTATGAAAATAAGCAAAAGTGTATGCTCTCTTTTGCTTATTTTTTTGACTCTTCTCATTCTATTCACATTTACCCATTATCCTCTCAATAAAATAACTGCCACCTTAAAGTAAGTTGACAGTGCGCAGTGTTAGACATCATTAAAATACCGAGGTATTCATGCATTCAAAAAATAATCAGCAAGCTTTATTCCATCAAAATTGGTTTATGAAAAGTTGGCAGGCATCACGGCGAGCATTGCTGGTTAGTGTATTGGGTTTAACTTCAACCTCAATACTTGCCACTGATGAACAATTAACCTTTAGCCAATCTCAACAAAATTTAGTCGACTTATCAGCTAATGATAACGGCTTTATGATGGACACAGAGAATGCCGATTATTCGACTTACTTTAACGGCGCAAATTACTTAGCAACTACAGGGCTAGGTTATGCAGGCATGAGTACCTTAGGCACTTACGGCGTTTTTTATGTCGTGGACTTTGCTGGTGTTATTGTCGGTGAAGCCCTAGAGCGTACTGGTCATGCTGATGTTGCCGCCTACTTCCCCAATAACAATGCATTTAATATAAATATCCATGTTAGCGATGACGAGTTTACCGATGCATTAGAAGTTGCTTGTGACTGTAATATTGACTGGGGTTTGTACGCCAGCATTCTGACCGATGCCAGTTTTACCATGACAGATAAGATGTTCAGTACACCAACCTCTATTGTCACCGCTATTTTTGCCCCACAAGTATTTGCAGAAGATTTGCTGCAAGATGGTGCTAGCTTACTGTTAAACAGTGGTTACGATGGTGAACTTCGTGAAACACTCGAATTGATTGATTCTGCTTATGGTGATTATAACCATTGGCAAGATACTGAATATGCACAAGTTACTAATCATAACCACAGTGATTTATTTACCTACCTTTATGTGCCTGATCCAAATAGTCGAAAATTAACAGATGCTAATGGTGAATATCATGCACAATTTTCCCCTTACCTGCTAACAGGTCTTGGTAGTACTTGGGGTTATACTGCATGGGCTGGTTGGGACAAACTCTACGCATACTCTGGTGCAGGCAGTTACTTCATTAATAATACCTGGGTTAAATTGGAGAATAGTTCAGCCTTCAACTGGAATTCTGATGCTACTTTGGTTGGCAACAAAACGGTATACGCTAACGGTGGCAATGACACTATTATCAACTCTGATTATGCAGAAGGTGGTGGCGGAAAAGACATTTTTGATAATGTTTACGAAGCTTATGGCCAAAATGGTAATGATTACATTCGTGGCTCATTCCGCGCCTACGGTGGTGACGGTAATGATATGATAGTTGATGCACGCCGTGGTGAAGGTGGTGACGGTAACGATACCATAATGAACTCTGGTAGCGGTTATGGTGGTGAAGGAAATGACCAATTATTCAATAATTGTCTTTCCTATGGCGGTGCCGGTGACGACTATATTGTTGGTAAACGCTACGCTTCTTTCTCCTGTGAACTAAAAGGCGGTGATGGTAATGACCATATCAAAGTAAAACGTGGTGATAACCGAGTTTCTGCCGGTAGTGGTAACGACCTTGTCGAAGTCGCCATTGAAAATAGCACCCAAATGTATGCAGGCACTGAAAAATTAACATCGAGTATTTATGGTAATAGCGGCAAAGACTCGATAAAAGTAACACTCTCTCATCAAGCTGATATTAATGTCACGCGTAATAATGCCGGTCGTTATACCTTTAAGGGTATCTACATAGAAACTACCTTAGGTGACTTTGAGGATTACCTGTTCATCTTAGACACGGAATATAAAGTCAATGCTAGCCCTATCAGGCATAACCTTGAAGTTATTTCAAACCGTAATAGACACCACAACGCACACTTCATTAGTGGTAAAGGAAATGATTTAATCCGTGCGGGTGCTGGAGATGATCGTATTAATGGCGGTGAAGGTAACGACATCATTGATGGCGGCACAGGTAACGATACACTAATCGGTGGTCTTGGTGATGATTTAATTGTCCCTGGCGCAGGTATCGATATTATAGATGGCAGCAATGGTTTTGATACCATAACTTATGCTGATGAAACCGCAGGTATTGAAGCCATCTTTTGGAAAAAATCAGTTACTTCTTTAGCGCGTAACGAAGTAGATACTATTGAAAATGTTGAAGGTATTATTGCCACTGAATTTGATGATGTTATCGCAATGGCAGGCGCTGTAAATAATATCGTCAGTGCTGGCGCAGGCGACGATATCATCCACACTTTTGGTGGGGATGACATTATCAGTGCAGGCAATGGTAATAACCGTGTTTTTGCTGGTAATGGTATTGATACCATTGATTACTCGTTATCTTCATCATCAGTCAATGTGGACCTAGCTAATGAGCAAGCAACACATGGCCAGTTTACCGATGAATTAGAAGTGGTTGAAAATGTTAAATCATCTCGCTTTAACGATACGATTACGGGTAGCGACATTGATAATGTTTTTTACGATATTGACGGTGCTGATAGCTACCACGGTGGTAATGGCAAGGATACACTCGATTATAGTCACAGTGCTACTCAACACGGTCTAGATGCGAACTTATCCGCTAACCGTGTACATGTACGTGATGAAAACTACCATATTCAGCAAGACAGACTTTCAAGTATTGAAAATCTTGTTGGTACTGCTTTTGAAGATTATTTAACCGGCGATAGCGGTGCTAACACGCTAAATGGTGCTGATGGCAATGACTACCTATATGGCCGTGACGGTGACGATATATTAATTGGCGGTGCTGGTCATAACACCTTAAATGGCGGGGCAGGCAACGATATTTTCATAATTGACCGCTTAACTGACAATCATAATTCAAATATTATTGAGGACTTTCAAGCTGGCGATAAGTTGAAGTTAGACGCACAAGCATTAGAAATTTACCCAACTATTTTAGGCACTGTTGATTACGGTGTTGATGCTCAAGGTGACGAACGTCAATTAATATTTGAAAATGGTCAACTGATCTTACGCTCTGAAAATTCAGATATTGTTTTGGCAAGCTTTGGTACAACACAAAATGCTCAAACCGTATTAAACGCCATTGAATTTGATAAGTTAATTCCACAAGACTTAGAGACAATTACTTTTAGTCAAATTAACGGTCAATTAAAACAAATTTCTATTGCTGAAGATGGCACTACCTGGGGCGTATCGGCAAATGGTAATATTTATCGTCGTGATGCAAATAGCTGGACTAAGATCGCAGGTGCATTAGATAACGTTTCAGTTGGCTCTGCTAATCATATTTGGGGCGTAAGTAGTGATAATAAAATTTGGAAATTTAATGGCAGTGGCTGGAATCAAATAGGTGGTTCATTAACGCAAATTTCTGTTGGTAGTGACGGCAGTGTTTGGGGCGTTAATAGCGCTTGTAAAATCTACAAACGACAAAACAATCGTTGGATACGTATAAATGGTTGTTTAACACAAATATCAGTCGGCTCCGCTAGCCAAATATGGGGCTTGAATGCATCAGGCAGCATCTACCAACGTAATGGCAATGGCTGGAGACATATTGCAGGCACTATGGCACAAGTAGATGTCGCCGCTGACGGCAGTGTGTGGGCAAGCGACAGCAGTGGCAATGTGAATTTCTACTATAACGAATGGTTAAAAGTTAATGACAATGTCAAATATGTCAGTGTCGGAAGCGGTAACCAAGTACGTGTTATCAATAAAGATGATCGCATCTATCAAGCAAACATTGATAATGGCGTTGTTGGTATCAGATCATTAATCGATACGCATAGTGGACCATCACAAGTAAAAATAAGCCTTAAAACCTTCGATAATAAATATGTTGTCGCAGAAGGTAACGGTGGTGGCAATGTTAATGCTAACCGTACGGCAGTTGGTCCATGGGAGAAATTTACCTTAGTCAACCATGATACATCAACCTGCATCAATGATGGCGACCAGGTTTACCTGAGAACGGGTAATGGTCACTACTTTAGAGCCACTTCTCCAAACAGTTATTTAGATGCGAGAGCGAATGCTAAAAATGCCTGGGAGCGCTTTACGTTTAAAAATCTTACCGATAATGTGGGTTGTTTAGAGAATGGCGATCGCATTGCATTAAAGAGTGCCCACGGAGGTTGGGTCAATGCTGGTAATGGGGATGCCAACGCACAATTAGCTAAGTTATCTTTTTCTGGGAAATTTACTTTAAACTTCCGTTAAGCTAAAGCTTGTCAAATGAGTAAATAATAAAAATCCGATGATAATTTATCATTGGATTTTTATAAATTTTTTTCAAAAATTAGCTGTAATCTTGATATAGCTCACTATTATATTGGAGCGCTTTTAAACATATTCATATTAAGTTAATTATTCACCACTATCTTCATAGAATCTTTTTTCTCTTTTGCGCGCACAGGTGGTCTTAGCTTTGATTTCTTTGGTTTCGATTTAGGAGAAGGTCAAGTTAACCGACCGAATAATTGGGCTACTACCATAGAGATATCTGCCGTTACTATGAGCGGTGAAATAATCACACAAAACTTTAGTTTAGATCATATTAACGATGGTGACGCAGGTGTATTTGAAGACTTTCAAACTTTTACCACCAATAGTGATTTTACAAACTTAGCGTCCGTGGTTTTTAAAGGCTTTGGCGCACAAGATAGAAATAGTTACAGCGTAGATAACATTCAACTTAGTTCAGAGGTAGTGCCTGAGTCTACATCAATATTATTACTTTCGTTGGCGTTGTTGTTTGTTTTTGGAAATCGTATAACTTCCTTTAAAAAAAGTTAATCAAGTTAATCAAGTTAATCAAGTTAATCAAGTTAATCAAGGCTTATGGAAGAGCCGTCCTATTACCAGAAAAGTTAGTGGCTAGCTTTCCCTTTTCCATGAAATTCCGCAAAAATACACTCCTTATTTACCGGGAACCGATAAAAAATCATCGTGATTATCGATTTAGTTATTGTTAGTGACACCTATATCCAACCCCCGGCTAAAGCCAATATAGCGGGTGGTTGGAATTAAAGCCTGTCATTGAAACTAGTCTCCTAAAACCCAAACATAAATGTTCCCTTAAGGGTTTGTTAAGTTTCATCATTGATACTTGCTTTTAAGAAATCTGAATTGATTAATTAAAAGGGTAAAAAATGGAACAACTATTCGAAGTCTTAGATAAGCGTGCAATAAATTTTCCTGACCAAAATGCATTAGTTTCAAGCGAAGCAAATACGCAAACCATAATTACCAATCAACAGCTAGTCGGTCATATAACGCGTCTTTCTTCATTTTTTGAAACTGAAGGTGCTCAGTGCATAGGCCTTTATATGGATAATTGTGCAGCGTGGATCCTTTGTGACTTAGCTGCTGCAAAACTAGGTATTACCCTAGTACCCATTCCTTTGTTCTTTACAGAATCACAAGTCAACCATTTAGTCACTTCTGCTGGCGTAGAGCTTATTATCACTCAGACTATCATGGCAGATATTTTAAAAAGTAATCAATCTTTAAGTTTTACAGGTGTTGAAACATCTTTACCCTTTGAAAATACTATTATGCTACGAGTTGTCGCTAAAGAGGGAACTGATAAAAAAGTCGACTTAGCGAATAGCATTAAAATAACCTATACCTCTGGCTCTACAGGAGATCCTAAAGGGGTATGCCTGTCAGCTGAAAATATTGGCGCAGTTTGCGAGGCTATAAAAGCTTCGATGAGCTCAATGGCAACAACAAATCATTTATGCGTATTGCCTTTAGCAACACTGTTAGAAAATATCGCCGGCGTGTATGCATGTTTAATGCACGGTGGCGTGGTTATCACCGAACCATTAGTTGCATTGGGTTTCATGTCAAATGCGGAATTTGATATCAGTAAGTTACTGGAAAAAATAGAGCTACATCAAGTGGGTAGCCTTATTTTATTACCGCAAATGTTAACGCTTTTAGTTCACAAATTTAATGAAGGCGTTGCAAATCAGTGCTCAAATTTGCAGTTTATTGCTGTCGGTGGCGGGAAATCGTCAGCGCCTATTTTACAGCAGGCCAGCAAATTAGGTTTACCTGTTTATGAAGGTTATGGCTTATCAGAATGTGGCTCGGTGGTGAGCTTAAATTTACCTGGTCAGCAGAGAATTGGCAGTGTCGGTAAACCCCTGCCACATGTACGTGTTGTCATTAGTGAAGTTGGCGAAATAGTGATTGAAGGGCAATCGATGCTCGGTTATTTAGGTGAATTAGAACATCCTTTTAAGCGTATTTATACGGGTGATTTAGGTTACATAGATGCAGACGGTTATATCTTTGTTTCCGGCAGAATAAACAACAAAATCGTCAGTAGCTTTGGCCGTAACATATCACCCGAATGGGTTGAAGCCAGTTTGTCTGCTTCTCCTGTTATTGCACAAATCGCCGTTTTTGGCGAAGCACGTCCTTCACTATCAGCCGTAGTTGTTTCTTCAGGTAATAACATTCAGGCAATACAAAAAGCTATTGATGAGTGCAATAAAAGCTTACCTGATTATGCACAGATACGTCAGTGGATTAGTGCGGAGCACCCCTTTACACCGAATAACAATTTACTGACAAGTAATGGACGTTTAAAAAGGCTGAATATTGAAAAGGTATATCAAGAGAAGCTTGCTGAGCTTTACGCATAGTTTTAATTTAACTCCAATTTAGTTTCCGTCTACCGTTAGCCAATATTTTAAGGAACTCACATGAACAATATCATTACACCGAAACAAAATCATGGCTTAACAGCTGATTTAAATGACGAAGTCATCATTGAATTATCAAAACAACATTTATCTAAAGAGGGTTGGGTACTGTTAAGAGGATTTAATACCAATTTAAATAAATTTAGTGAATTACTACAACTGTTTTGTCAGCAACTCACCTTTGACCCCGCAAGAGACTTTGCTGATAAAACCAGTCAAAAAGTGAATGCAGGTAAAGAGTCAGTAGGTTTACATATAGAAAATGGTAACACGCCTTTTCCACCTAAATATGTCGGATTTTATAGCGCTAAAAGTGCAGAGTCTGGATCGCAGACTACGATATGCGATGGTCGTAGGTTATTTAAAAATATGCCAGAACAGTTACAAAAAAAATGGCAACAAGGGGTTACGGTATCTAGACAATTACCCGCACATTTATGGCGTAAATATGTAGCAGCTCAGCACCCAAACGTAAATTTGGAGAGCGAAGTTAACGAAAAACATTTAGCTGACTTTATTGCGGTAAATCCAAACCAGCGTGGCAGCATTAATAGCGATGGGAGTTTAGATTATGAGTTAGACATTCAACCTTGTTTAGTTGACGAAAGAGTTGGTCAATTGAGTGAAATGGCTTTTGCCAATGCCATACTCGGCCCTTCATTTAATTATCAAAAACCTACTTATACTTTTGCTGATGGAGAACAAGTGAGTGACTTAATAATAAAGAAAACGGCTGATTTAGCGGAAAAGTATACACACGAGATTAGTTGGCAAAATGGCGATGTGGTGCTTATTGATAACAAACGAATAATGCATGGCCGAAGAGCAATACATGGAGAGCTTAATAATCGACAGTTATTTATCGCGATGGGCGCTTAATGGCTCATTAAGCTTTCATCAGTAGGTTTATTTATCCGTATTTTGAATTCAATTATTAAAGGTTATTCTTATGAAAAATCAATTATCGACAAAAATGAAAAACAACAATGTGTTAATAACAGGCGCAACAGGCGGTATGGGCAGGGCTTTCAGTCAGCTATTATTTGATAAGGGTGCTAATTTGGTTTTAGTTGGCCGAGATCGTCATAAACTGCATGAACTGAAAGCTGCACTTTTAACATCTAATTTTGGTGCTACTAATAAGGTTGAAATCTTTGCTGTAGACCTCGTCGACTCAGCGCAACGCCAAGCATTAATCGCTTACTTAGCAACACTGGAATTTGAGATTAATTTATTGATTAATAATGCCGGTATTAGTCAGTTGTCTTTACTTGAACAGACAACCGAAAGTGAAATAAAGGGTATTATTTCCACCAATACCATTGCGCCTATGCAATTAACTCAAGCGCTGTTGCCTATACTTCTAAAGCAAAGTTCAGCGCAAATAATTAATATTGGATCAACATTTGGCAGTATTGGTTTCCCTGGTTATTCTGCCTATTGTGCGAGTAAATTTGCTTTAAGGGGGTTCAGTCAAGCATTGTCGCGAGAATTAGCCGACACCCATGTGACGGTGAAATATCTATCGCCTAGAGCGACGAAAACAAATTTAATCAGTGTAAGGATTAAGCAATTAAATACTGCACTTAAAACCGCGACAGATCTACCTGAGCATGTTGCTAAGGAGTTATTAGCATTAATTGAACAAAAGAAAACCGAGCGTTATATCGGTTGGCCGGAAAAACTTTTTGTTCGAATTAATGCGTTATTTCCTTCATTGGTCAGTAAATCGATTGCAAAGCAACTACCCATCATTCAAAAGTTTGCGAGTGAACTATAGCGATAAAACGTTTGAGTGTTTTAAGTGATTGATGTCAGTCATTAAATAGTTTAGCGTAGTGTTTTTAGTGTCTTCTTTAATCGAGACAAGGTGAATACATCATGCGAATTTTATTAGTAGAAGACGACCAAGTGTTAGGTGAAGGAATAAAAACGGCACTAGACAGAGAAGGTTATCAAACCGATTGGTTGAAGAGTGGCCTACAGGCAAAACAAGCCCTTTTAACTGAGGAGTTTGAGTTAGTGATACTTGACCTTGGTTTACCTGATATCGACGGCATTGACATACTCAAGGGGGCGAGAAAGTCAGGACTAGATATACCTATTCTGATATTAACTGCGCGTGACACCATTGAAGATAAAATTACCGGCTTAGATACTGGCGCCGATGATTATTTAATTAAACCCTTTGAGTTAAGTGAATTAAAAGCTCGATTGAGAGCTTTGGGTCGTCGACGTCATGGCCATGTAGAACCTGTGATCGAACATGGGCGCATTACCTATAACCCAGCTTCTTTAGAGGTGACTTTAGATAATAAGTTCATCGAATTGAGTCGCCGTGAAACAACACTCTTCGCAGAATTTTTGAATAACCCAAATAGAGTGATGAGCAAAGCTAAGTTAGAAGATGTCGTTTATGGCTGGGACATTGAAGTAGAAAGTAACAGTATCGAAGTGCATGTTCATCATTTACGTAAAAAGTTATATACCGGGATAATTAAAACGATTCGCGGTGTCGGGTATAAATTAGAAAGTCATGAAAAATAAAACAAAACATTATTCTATTCGTCGATATTTAACCTTACATATTGTTGGGTGGGCATTAGCGATGACCATTATCCCTGCGGTTTGGGTATATTATGATACCGCTAAAGAAGTCGAAGAATTATTTGATGCCAGTTTGGCGCAATCTGCTCGGGTATTACATGGCATGACCAGCCAAGATACCATAGAAAAACATCGAGATTCATTAACTGAAGCCTTGCTGAACAAAGAAAAAGACCCTCATGCAATTCAGCATAATTATGAAAAAAAAATATCATTCCAAGTCATTAATGAAGAAGGTTTGATATTACGTTCTGCAAGTGCACCTAATCATCCAGAGTCTGACTTAACACAAGGGTATACTTACATTGAACTTGGCGAATTTGAATGGCGCATATTTACCCTTTATTCAAAAGAAGACGACTGGCATTTAGTGGTGGGCGAGCGCATGGATATTCGTGACGAACTCATTCACCATATAGCGTTAGACCACGCAATACCTTTATTCTTACTTACGCCTTTTTTTGTATTGATGGTGAGTTTAGTGATCCGCAAAGGGCTTAAACCTCTTGAAGTAATTGCTAATGATGTACAGGAAAAAAATTATACAAATTTAGAAAAATTATCCTATAAAACAGAGCCAGAAGAAGTGACGGGCTTAATTAGTGCGGTGAATACTCTATTCGATCATTTAAGTGATCAATACGATCGTGAAAGGCGTTTTGCTTCAGATGCCGCACATGAGTTAAGAACACCGCTCGCTGCATTAATGATACACACCGAAAATATCTTAGAAGATAACAAAGATACCGCGTTAGATGTCTCTATTATTAACATTAAAAGAAGCATTCACCGGTTATCACATCTTGTTGTGCAATTATTATCATTAAGTCGTGCAGATACACAGCTTATCGAAGATGATTTTACCGAAGTAAATGTTATAAAAACGGTTGAGCAGGTCGTTAGTGACTTTACCCACTTAGCTGAACAGAAAGAACAATCACTGGTCTATATTGTCTCTAATCCAAACGATGAGGTTTTATCGCTTAAAGGTAACCAAGCGCTTATCTACAATATGTTATGCAATGTAGTAACGAATGCAATAAAGTATAGTCCAGAAAATGCTAGCATTACTATCACCCTTGATTGTCAGCAGCAAAAAATGACTATTGAAGATTCAGGACCTGGTATCGTTGCAGCCTTAAGAGAGCGAGTAAAAGATCGTTTTTATAGAACGCCAGATGCAATAGGAGAAGGTTCAGGTTTAGGGCTTGCCATCGTTAATCGAATAGCGAGCATTCATCAAATTGACTGGCGTTTGAATGAAGCAAGTACGGGTGGTTTAGCTGTGGAATTTATATGGTAAAAAAGTAAGTGAGTCATTGCTTATCCCTGCTAATCAGCTTTCACTTGGCTTCTAGCTGCTACTTTTTCGCTGCATCAGCATTAAATTCAAGATCCTTAAGCCTGCTTTAAGTTTCAGGTTTTATATTATTTATCAATTAATAATAATGTAAATAAGGTTCTTGATATGAAAAAATTTTCTACCACTTCCTCCGCAGAGATCATGGCATTAATACGTACTCTTGGTTACAAAGAAAATGGTGAGACCATTCGCACCGAAGATTATATGGCCGAAATATTCTTGTCTAAATTCATGCGATTCATTTTATCATTATCTGTACTACGCTCTTTAATTTTAGCCTTCTATGCCATTAAGCTACCCGGCGGCTTACCCTACATTATGGCTAAATCAAGAGCTATCGATGACATGTTGTTACAGGCACTTAATGAAGATGAAAAGCCCGAGCAGTTAATTATATTAGGTGCAGGTTATGATACGAGAACCTATCGATTTCGTGAGGAATTAACTAACATTAAGTGCTTCGAAATAGATCACCCAGAAATGATTGCCCGTAAACGTTCAGCGATGAAAAAGATAACGAGTCCTTCAAATTATAAGGCAGATGATAAAAGTTCTGTTCACTATTGTGCGGCAGATTTTAATGGTAAAGATAACTTTGATCTTGATTGGTTAGTTAGCCAAGGGGTTGATAAGAACAAGAAAACGGTATTCATCATTGATGGCGTTTCCTATTTTCTACAAGAGGATGCCTTTAAAAACTTATTATCTGTTATCGCTTTATTTCCCGAAAATACTCAAGTTGTTTTTGATTATGTTTATGCCGATATTTTAACCGGTGGTGTTTATCGTGGTAGTGAAGCTTTTAAGTCATCATTACAAAAAATGGGTGAGCCAGTGAGTTATGGTATTAACCAGCAAGAGTTAATGATTACCATGAAGATATTAGGCTTTGAGCTAACTGAGTTAATGAGTCCAAAGCAACTTGAGTGGCGTTATTTAACAAAACCGACAGGAGAGAGTGTGCAACCTTATGGGTTTTTAAATATCGCCTTACTTAAGAGAACGTCTGTGAGTTGTCTTTTAGAGTGACTTAGGCACTAAAGCAAGTCGGTAAATAATTACTTTTGTCGTGTGTATTCCTATCCAGAAGAGTTTAATGTGTTCCCAGAGCTAATCGCCCCCTTGATTAGCTCTGTAATTTTCAAGTCCTCACTGATTTCCTTGAGAAAAAATTAGCAATGGAAGCTTCAGATACAAAGCTGAGTTTTTGAACAATGAAAGCTAGTTATCTGTCAAAGCACAAGCAAACCATAGCGTTAACAAAGTTCCACGTTTACTTAACAAAAGACTGTAGAAATAAATTAATTATAATAAGGGCTAGATAAGCATCCCGACTGAAGTTATACCTATTGTTCTATTGTTCGGCTCCTAATTTATACCAAACTAACCGGAGTGAGATGACTTTATATTGTCGTTTTATTGCATATTTAACATCTTTATTTGCAATTTAAGAATAAAGTGGTAGGTAGTTTTTTTCCTTGTTGTTAACTATTTGATTTATCGTTGTAATTACCTTATCTAATTAATGGTGTGAATTATGCTTTATAAATAATAGGCTTCATTAAAGGTGCTTAGTTATGAATTTATCATTAGAGCAATCAACGACTCAATATACAGAGTGTACCGCCATTCAAATTAGCAATACTGCAAATATGTTGCATTTGTTTAAGCAGACACTGATTAATTTATCAGAAGCCTCTGACTTACCTATTAAAGTCATCTGTGGTGAAAAAGATAAATACCTTATCAGGCAACAATTAAATGAAATGAATTGTCGCTCTGCAGTGTTTCTGAATGGGGATATTGCTAAACCAGAACCCGAGATACTTTTTACGGTAACTTTGCCTTGTTAGAAATTAAAACTAATGTCTATTGATAGCAGGTAACGCAAGGGGCGTTGTAATAATTTCGTAGATTTGGGGTAAGTAAACACTAGCTTCATGGATTTAATTATTACTGTAATATATGGTTGAACTGTGTTTAAAAGTTTACTACTGAGTCTTAATTAATCCATTTAGAATTATGGTTCAGGGGAAAATTTCTCCAGGTAACTAAACGTAAACATTTCGACCTGAACTATATAAGTTAGGTCGAAATTAAATTTTAAGTGTGTGTTATTGCGGATGTTCTAAAGTCAATGTAAAGCTTTAATACTCTCCTAGTTCTTCATTTACTTGTACGAGTAACGTCTTGATTTCTACTTGTCTAAATTCATCTGCATCCGTACGATTTGGCCTTGCTGGAGCAGAGCTGGCGGTAATAAGATGTTGTTTAGCTTTTTTATATTCGTCTTGTTCAATATAAAACTGGGCTAAAAAGTAATTTACATCAATACCCGTAGGGTTCATTTTTAATGCTGTTTTTAAGTGTTTTTCTGACTCGTCGTCGTCGCCAAAACTAACCGGCCATCCTGGTACTTTCAAATACAAAATACCTAAACTTGTATGGGCTGAACCTTGCAATGCATTCTCATCAATAGCGAGTGCTTTCTCTAATGCTTCTTTCGCATCATCAACTAATGAGATAGCGCCTAGTCCGCCTTTAAAACCAGCATAACTTGATTGAACAATGCCATGCCAAATCCACGCTTCAGCTTGTTTAGGAAAAGCTATTGTGAGCTTTATTGAATCTTCTTGTAGAGCGAGGAATGAACTTTGTTTTAAATCCTTATCTTTAGCATAATTAGCGTCTGCCCATTGATGTTGCAATGTTATTAAAGCTTGGCCAAAGTCATTTTTAGCAAGGGGGGTGGCGAATACATTAATGTTAAAACCGCAAAGCAAAGCTAACAACATAGCTGATTTTGTCATTGTGTTAGTTAGGGTCATCTTTTTTAAAGTCTTCATAGTGATACCTTTTCAATGTGTGAAATAATAAATGATTTACTGGGTTAACGTAGTTGTTGACAAATTTTTGCAATTTGCCCGTCGAGTGATTGAAACATTTTTGTATATAATGGCTGTCTGGTTATTAGAGACATTACCTCTGAAAGTGATACCGTAATAATCTTAGGGTTGGTGCTGTAGTAACTACCCCAGTCATCAGTTGATGTTGCTATTTTATTTTGATCAGCGTTACCTATTAGCGTATTTGGAACACCGGCATTACTAATTAACGTAATGACTTTTTCCGTACCAGAAAAGACCAAATGGCTATAATTTAAATAAAATAATGACACAGCTGTTACCATAAATAATGGGATGGTAAATCGTTTTGCATTACTAAATAAGTGGCTTATCTCAACAATATCTTGTCGTTTAATATTGTGATCTTTGAAGACGGGTTGTTGTTCTATGCTCCCCGAAAGGTATTGCTCTAAAAACAACTTGTCATGGCCACTACGAATACCTAAAGCCGCTTTATAATTACCGTTCGATAGAGCTAATAAATGTGGTGTCGTAATGGATATTTTTGCATCATAAGCTTTAGCGAAACCTTGTTTAATAAATATTTCGATTTCATTTCTGTTCTTACTATCAATAGGAGCAAGTTGAATATCAAAATTTAATTGTTTCTCAATTAAAGTCCCTTTATCTCTTCTTAAAGAAACATCTGTTTTGGCTCTGCTGTTTGAGGTTAAATTTAACATTGTCATAATCTCCCGCTTGTTGATGATGACAAATTTAAACTATGAACCTTAAAGAATACTTAACGGCAAAATTTTCTTTTGATAAATATTTTGCAAGTATACGAAAGTCGCTACTATTAGGACTATATAGCCCTGTAACTTAAAACGTTCGAATGGGTTATAAGTTCCTGATACAATTCAGGAACGCAAATTCCTATCGGCGTAGGAATTGTTGTTAAATAACCTCAGAACAACCACAGACTCGATTACTAAGTGAGAAATATTTTGATAGAACAATGGGTAGGAACAATTAATGGATATTTATGGGGCAGTGTCCTTATCTATTTACTCACGGGGTGCGGTATTTGGTTTACTTGGCGATTAAAAGTCCTGCAAATCACCCGTTTTACTCATATGTTTACTTTACTTAAGCTGAGTAGAAAAACTGACAGCCAAGGTATATCTTCTTTTCAGGCCTTGTGTACCTCGCTTGCTGCACGTGTGGGCACAGGTAACCTAATGGGGGTCGCTGTTGCTATTACTTTAGGTGGTGCAGGTGCCGTTTTTTGGATGTGGCTTATCGCTTTAGTGGGTATGGCGACTGCTTTTGCAGAAAGCGCTTTAGGACAACTTTATAAAGAAAAAGATGCTAATGGTAATTTTCGTGGTGGCCCTGCTTATTACATGAGTAAAGGGCTAAAAAATAAAAAGCTCGCAGTGACTTTTTCTCTGTGTCTGTTTTTTGGTTATGGTTTTGTTTTTAGTTCGGTTCAAGCGAACTCAATAACAGACGCGTTTAATGGCTCTTTTGGCATTAATCCACTCTTCACGGGAATTGCTATTACGATCGCCACTGCATTTATTGTTTTTGGAGGTTTAAAAAATATCGCGCGCTTTGCTGAAATAACAGTCCCTTTTATGGGGCTGGCTTATTTATTAGTGTGTTTAGCAGTGATCTTTTTAAATATAGAAAAAATCCCAGCCATTATTAGCGATATATTTGCCTCTGCCTTCGGACTAAAAGAAGCGGGTAGTGGTTTGGTTGGTGCTGCTATCGTGCAAGGTATAAAACGCGGACTTTATTCTAATGAAGCGGGGATGGGAAGTTCACCCAATGCAGCTGCTGCAGCGGTACCATACCCACCTCATCCTGTTTCGCAAGGTTATATACAAATGCTTGCGGTGTTTTTTGACACCATTGTGATTTGTTCCTGTACCGCTTTTCTTATTCTTCTCTTTAAAGAAACGGGTAGTGATGCTCAAGGGATTCAGTTAACCCAGCAAGCTTTAGCGTACCAAGTAGGGGCGTGGGGCAGTGACTTTATAACTATAGCTATTCTACTTTTTGGCTTTACTTCTATTGTTGCAAACTTCGCTTATGCTGAAAATAATTTGAAGTATCTTAAAATGGATAATCGGCTAGGTCATTGGTTTTTACGTTGTGGTTTTTTAGCTATGCTAATTTTTGGCTCTGTGGCAAGTTTACCGCAAGTCATTGCGTTAGCGGATTTGTCGACGGGTTTGATGACCGTTGTTAATGTTACAGCTCTACTCTTATTGTCAAAGGTTGTGGTTAGTATTACTCAAGATTATCATCAGCAACATAACCATGGAAAACTACCTAGTTACAAGCCAAGCGAAAACGAGCATGCACGTTTTAATTTAACTAAAGGAATTTGGCAAAAATAGTCTGATAGACCGGGCGTAAACATGCTAGAATGCGCGCCTTAAATTTTCGTTTTGTTTTTTTATAAGTGGTGATGTAATGAGTGTTGATGCAATAGGCTTGTCTGCTGAATTATTAAAGGCTGTAAAAGCTTGTGGTTATAAAACCTTAACGCCAGTGCAGCAACAGGCTATTCCGCTTATTCGCTCGGGTGTTGATCTATTAGCTAGTGCACAAACAGGGACGGGTAAAACGGCCGCGTTCAGTTTACCTGTATTAGAAGCCTTAGCTAAAATACCGATGAATAATAATTCATCAAAAACTATTCGCGCACTTATTTTAACGCCTACCAGAGAGCTTGCTCAACAAGTTTCACGCAATATTGAAAGTTACAGTGAGTTTTTACCGCTTAACTGTGGCGCCGTTTATGGTGGTGTAAATATGCCGCCGCAAACGAGAATGCTAAAACAAGGTGTTGATGTACTTGTTGCTACACCTGGTCGTTTACTTGAACATGTCATTGCAAGAAACGTTGATTTATCGCAAATTAAATTCCTCGTTTTAGATGAAGCTGATCGCATGTTAGATATGGGATTTCTAAATGATATTCAGCAATTAATTAGCGTTATCAAGCAAAAACACCAAACGTTAATGTTCTCAGCAACGTTTTCAAACAAAGTTAAAACTTTAGCTAAACAGGTTTTAAACACACCAAAAACCTTAGAGGTTTCGCGTCAGAACTCAACTTCAGGTAAAGTAAAGCAGTCAGTCTATTGGGTTTCAGAAACGCGTAAGTGTGAATTGTTATCAGAAATAATTGGCGTGAATAACTGGAAGCAAGTACTTGTTTTTGCCGGCACCAAAGAAAGCGCAAATATACTTGCCAAAGAATTAAAACTTGACGGTATAAAGTCAGCTTTATGTCATGGTGATAAAACTCAAGGTGCAAGAAACAAGGCCTTAGAGCAATTTACTGAAGGCAAAGTACGAGTTTTAGTTGCCACCGATGTTGCCGCACGTGGCTTAGATATCCCAGACTTACCGTATGTGGTTAACTTCCATTTACCGTACCTTGCAGAAGATTACGTACATAGAATTGGTCGTACTGGTAGAGCAGGAAAGTCAGGTACCGCAATCTCACTTGTTAGCCCTAAAGATGAGCAATTTCTTGAAAACATAGAAGCACTCATTGGTCGAACTTTTGAACGTATTACCGTGCCAGGATATGAATTAGACCGAGCATTACCTGCACAATATGCTGAAAAAGAAGATAAACCATTAAAGAAAAGCCGCTACAAAGCAACACAAGAGAAAAACCAATTAATTGCTCGTAAAAAAGAAGAAAGCACGCCTGCCGCTAAACGTCGTGCAAAAGTGGCAAAAAAGCAGAAGCCGGCGTCTTCGGGCAAACGCAGATAATTAATCGCTGAAACAGTATTTATGGCACATACCTTAGTAGATATTCCATTCGAGAATCGCCATCAATGCTGGTTTTGTGGCGAGCCATCAGAATTAACTTTTGGCTTTCCACATCAATATTTTCCCGTTTTCGATTGCTCTCATGCATCTTTATCTGTGCCCAGTTGTCGGGAATGTACGCGTCTGGCAAGAAAAGCAGAGCAGCATTCTATTTGGGCAGTTTCTACAGATGTTAAACGTTTCTTAACACAAACGTATCGAGATGATTTAGCCATAGGTATTAATTGGACAAAAGAAGAACTTGCTGAAAGTGAATTTGAAAGTGGTAATTTTGCGGGCTTTCAAAAAAGTGCCTGGTTTATGTATGAAGTGGCCAAGCAGCGTGTTAACTATCAAGGTTGGAATTTGTCATTAGAAGGGATTGAATTAAATTGTAGTCATATTAGTGACGACTTTATTTTTGACGGTGTGACTTATCCAAGTGTTGAAGTGGCAATAGAGCATTTTATTTTTAGTTATGATTTTTCGCCGTGGTGCTTTAAAAAAGCACTAAGCATTGTAGGTGTTAAGCAATTTGGCAAGGCGGTAACATTTTGCCGCCTACTGGTAGGTAGAACACCCGATCAGCAAAAAGTAGCATTACGTTACTTTGCTGAAGATGAACAAGTAAAGTAAGGACAGTTTACACTAAACTTAACTTACGATTTTGAAATGTTTTTCTGTGATATAGTGCTTTATCAGCACGTTCAAAGAAAGTAACCTGCGTATCCATTCTATCCATAAAGGTATGACCTAAACTACAGGTCACATTATACTTTGATAATAACGGATCTAACGCCATTGCACTGTAAATTCTCTGCTCTATAACCTTCAATGAATCCATAGTTGCATTTTCAACGATGATCGAAAATTCGTCACCACCGAAGCGAAATACACTATCTGAATCACGCACGCTTTCTTTAAGTGCTTGAGAGAATTGTATCAGTACTTCATCACCAATATTGTGTCCGTGAGTGTCATTAACTAATTTGAACTTATCTAAATCGCAAACAATTAAACCTACTTTACTACGTTGACGATTAGCATGATGCATAGCGCGTTTTAGTTGTTCATCAAAACAGCGGCGATTACTTAATGATGTTAATGAATCTTGCATAGCTAATTGCAACGCTTCTTGATAACGCAATGCATTATTAATTGGATGTATCAGATACTGATGTAAGTCATTGAGTATTCTGTAATTGGTAATGCTGATAGGCGAATTAATCGCATAAGTGAGCACACCGATAAATTGATGATTTAGCTTTAATTCAAAATGCCGTTCATTTTTACCCGGTCGACTTCCTCTTATTGCACCAGTGGTATCACCTTTTTTGAAATAAAGGCCTGAAAAGTCGACATACTTTGCTGCTTCCATCGCAAAAATGTTTAGCAAACGGTCTAGCTCTAAAGAAGTTTGTAACTGCTCCATTAGTGCCATTTTTCTATTAGTATTTTCATTGCTCGGGCTATCAAACACTTTAAAAGCGCTAAATTCGAAAGCCTGATTATCTACTAAGTTTAATGTTTGCATATCGCCACCTCATTATTTCTATCAGCATTGAATAAGCAATTCTTATACCTAAATTGATAATTAATTGTTGATTTTTAATTGGCTGATAATAATGGAGTTTATAGGTGCTTACCTACTGCCGTTTTATTGACAAGTCAATAGTGGCAATAGCTTGCCGTCAATAAACTATCCATAATTGCCTTAGACACTGAGGTAAATAACGGGCATAGTGTTACTTATTGAACTTAATAGTAATATGAAGAACACGACAAGGATTTTTTGTGGCAGGTCATTTTGAACTTTTAGCTATTTTATCGAGTGCCGTTCTTATTGTTTGGCTTTTTCGTCGCTTGCATTTACCTGCAATTTTGGCGTATTTAGTTGCAGGAATGCTGGTTGGAGATCACGGCTTTGCATTAGCGCAAGATCAGGTTGATTATGATCATTTTGCTGAATTGGGCATTGTCTTTCTGCTCTTTACTTTAGGTTTAGAGTTTTCATTGCCTAAATTAATGGCAATGCGACATTTAGTACTCGCAGTGGGCAGTTTACAGGTAGGTATATCGTTAGTGTTTTTCATGGTCGTAGCGATGTTCTTTGGTCAAACATTCGCGAGTGCATTAATTATTGGTGGTATTTTAGCACTCTCATCAACGGCTATCGTTATTCGGCAACTGAGTGAAACCGGCGCAATGAAACGAAAGTCGGGGCAACTCTCTGTTGCTATTTTACTTTTTCAAGATGTTGCTGTTGTTCCTTTACTTATTATTATTCCAATGTTTGCTCAAGAATCAGGTAGTTCAATGGCTGTTGAGTTATTGATTGCGCTAGTTAAAGGTGTTTTTGTTGTAGCGTTATTATTATTTACTGGTAAATGGTTACTGCCTCGTTTATTTAATTTAGTTGCACAAGTAAGAACAGATGAATTGTTTGTTTTAACCACGTTATTAGTAACATTAGTCGCTTCATCTTTAACACAATGGTTTGGTCTTTCAATGGCTTTAGGTGCATTTCTTGCCGGAATGATGTTAGGAGAGAGTGAATATAAACATCAGCTCGAAGCTGATATTAGGCCTTATCGAGATATCCTGTTAGGACTATTCTTTGTGACGGTCGGCATGAAACTCGATATTGGTATCGTTTATTCATCTCCGCTGGTGATTCTCGGCGTGATGGTTAGCTTTATGCTGGTTAAAATTATTATCATCGCTGTCTTAGCAAAGCGGGCAGGGGAAGCTTCTAAAGATGCATGGGCATCAGGTATCATGCTTGCTCAAATGGGAGAGTTTGGCTTTGTGCTTATTGCTTTAGCAAATCAAGTAGAGTTATTGCCAGTGGAAACCGCTTCTATTTTATTAGGGGCAGGTGTACTCAGTATGGGAATAACACCCTATATGATTGATAATGCGCGTAAATGGTCGTTGTCACTCAGTCGAGATCTACCAATAGATACAGAGCATTTGGCAGAATTACCTGAGCAAACTGAATTAAGCGATCACGTGATTATTTGTGGTTTTGGTCGTGTTGGGCAAACGGTTAGTCGATTTTTAAAGCAAGAGTCGATAAAGTTTGTTGCTATTGATATTGACCCATTGAGAACCGCTAAAGCTAGGGAAGCCGGAGAAAATGTTCTTTTTGGTTCATCAAGACAAAACGAAATATTGCAAGCTGCAAATTTATCTGAAGCAAGGCTTGTAGTTATTGCCTTCGGTAATGATAAACAGTCACTTGATGTTATTCAAAAGGTAAGAACATTGTCTCCTGAGGTTCCTATTTTGGTTCGTACTCGCAATGATGATCAACTAGATGCCTTACAAGAGGCTGGCGCAAACCAAGTGGTGCCAGAGAGCTTAGAAGGCAGTTTAATGCTAGTGTCTCAAGTATTATCGTTAACAGGCGTCCCTTTTTCTCGAATTATTCGCCGAGTGCAAAAGGAACGTAAAGAGCATTACAGTCATTTACATGGTTTTTTCCAAGGAGAGCAAACAGATATGAGTCCGGAAGCGATGGATCGTATCGAGTTTGCTAATGGGATTATGTTAACTGAAAATTCTTATGCGATAGGTCGTACTATTAGCTCGCTTAATTTGTCGGCAAAGAGAGTGGTTGTGATCGCTTTACGTCGTAATAATATTGAATCAGAATCGCCAGATGAAACGACTGTTTTACAAGTGCAAGATACGCTTATTGTTCGCGGGAAACCAAGACGTGTAGAAAGAGCAGAACGTTTTGTGCAAGAGGGTAATTAACATGGAGGAGCTAATCAAGCGACAAATATTTCTTAATGGCCGTTTCTTGCTCCATGGTATCTTCAAAACCTAATCTAATTAATTGACGACAATAGTTTTTTTCAAATAATAAATAGCTAACAATACTAGACTCAGAATCATTTGAGATACCCACACTGCGTAACAATAAACGAATTGATAGTGGTAAGTCAGAATAATAATCAACAGCCATGGCGTTAAAGTCATGACTGGGGTTAATGAGGAATGATGAAATAGGTTTCAAACCTTCTTTGGTTTTTCTAACTTCTTCAGGGATCAGTTTTATAGTTTCATTAATACGTTCTAAACGTTCAATATCACTCTGTAATGTATCAGAAAAAACACTATCAAGCAGATGTCCAGCCACTGTAGCAGCCGAAGGTGGGTGTGGATTGTTTTCTTTGCTGTGCATGGGTTCTTTAGGTTGTTCTACACCGACAATAAATAAATTCTCACCACCTAAATGTATCGCTGGACTCAAAGGGGAAAGTTGGTGAATTGATCCATCACCATAATGTTCCTGTCGAATTTTAATTGATGGGAAAACTAAGGGGATCGCTGCAGAAGCCATTAAGTGTTCGCTGTTTATCTGGCAAGGCTCTCCACGTCGTTTAGCCCTAAACCATGGTGAAATCGACTCTTCTGATTGATAAAAACTAATAGAGTCGCCATTGTTATAGCTAGATGCAGTAATGGAAACTGCTGATAAATAGCCACGTAGAATATTGGCATCAATGCGTTTGAAATCCATCACCATGTTTAACATATCGCGGAGGGGGGCACTGTTTAATAAACTATGAGGGCTTTTATTGGCGTAATCGGCTTGAAAGCTTGCCAGCATTCCTTTAGATAAATGTGAAAAAACTCGCATGCTATCACTATGGTATATTCTGCTGGTATTAATGTTTTTCCATACCCACTCTAATTTTTTAACTCCGAGATGAAAACATGAAGCGTAACAAGCTAATGCAGTGGTATTTATTGCACCTGCAGAAGTTCCACAAATGATAGGAAAGGGAATACCATGATTTCGAGGCACAAATTTGGCTATGGCTGATAGTACACCCACTTGATATGCGGCACGAGCACCACCACCAGTAAGTACTAAAGCATTTTTACTGTCTTTATAATTTCTTTTTTTAGACATACAGCTCAAAAAAGTTTATAGGGAATAACTTTAGTGTAATCAGTTTTTTAGCTGCGTGCTAGTGTGATAGAAGGAAATCTTTATTTCAACGTTTAGCGGATAAAAAAAGGTCTGCCGAAGCAGACCTTTTCAAATGACATAGAATTATTATCTAGTAAAACTGTACACTTGCTATAACAAATAACGGCTACTAAAAAATAAAGTTAGCTGCTAACGCGTTTGTTAGCTGCGTCTATTAACGGTTGTGATCCGGTTTGCAACATTGCTAAGTTAGCTGAAACAATTTTCTTTGGTAATTTTGAAATCATCAAAGATCCTGTTTTAACTGAACCCTTAGCTGAAGCAAACGCCAACAGATTCTTACCATTACACTGAATACCCTTGAAGATACTACGAATTTTCAATTTATTCGACTTTAAAAATGAACGCATGCGTTTTTTGTCGTCAGCAGCAACATACTCACATATACTTTGTGCAATGTTAGCAGCTTGTGCTTTCGGCGCCGATACAACAGACGTTATTGTTAAAACAGTGATGATAGAAGCTAGTAATAATTTTTTCATTTTAGTAACCTTTTAATTAATTTAGTTAGTAAAAGAAAAAACCACGGGATGTACCTATAAACGAGGTGACTCCGCTGTCATAGAATATATCTTTAAAAGATATAGCCCTTAGACCGGTGGTTTTGCGTAACATGTTTTCGCATGTTTTGCCTTTTCTTTGTCTATTTCAGTATTGCTAATCAAGAAAATAAATGCAAGACAAATGTGCTATTTTGTACCATTTATTGGCTAAGTAATAGATTTAGTTGATATGGGGATTTTTTTTCTGACTTTATAACAACAGGTTAAAATCATATTTGTGTTTTTTTTAAACAATATTTTTTTGAGTAAAAGAATCAAAAAAAGGGAGCAGAACTCCCTTTTTTGTTAATAATTGGTAAACAGGTTTAACTAAACTGTTAAAATATCATTTCCGGAACATGTTCAGGAATCACTAATTCACCTTGGGTAAGTTTGATTATTTCATCGATACTCACGCCAGGTGCTCGTTCTAATAAATGAAATTTACCGCCTTTAATTTCAATAAAGGCTAAATCAGTTAGTACTTTTTTGATACAACCTTTACCCGTTAATGGCAAAGTACAGTCAGATAAAAGTTTTGATACACCATGTTTTGAAGCATGTGTCATGGTCACTATAATGTTATCAGCGCCCGCCACCAAATCCATTGCACCACCCATGCCTTTGATCAACTTGCCTGGGATCATGTATGAAGCGATATTTCCATTAGTGTCTACTTCAAATGCACCAAGTACGGTTAAATCAACATGACCGCCACGTATCATGGCGAATGACTCAGCACTATCAAATATAGAAGCACCTGTTGCCATGGTTACGGTTTGCTTGCCAGCATTAATTAGGTCAGCGTCTATTTCGTCTTCAGTAGGAAACTGTCCCATGCCTAATAAACCATTTTCAGACTGCAACATAACTTCAATTCCTTCTGGAATATAGTTAGCAACTAATGTTGGAATACCAATACCTAAGTTTACGTAATAACCATCTTGTAATTCTTGTGCTACGCGTTGCGCAAGCTGTTCTCTTGATAAAGCCATCGCTAAATCTCCGATATTATTTTATGACTGAGCAGGACGAACGGTACGTTGTTCAATGCGTTTTTCAAACGTGCCTAAAATAACACGGTTTACATAAATACCTGGTGTATGAATGTGATCTGGGTCTAACTCACCAGGTTCAACAATTTCTTCTACTTCAACAACCGTAATTTTACCTGCCGTGGCAGCAAGCGGGTTAAAATTACGCGCTGTTTTTCTGAAAACTAAATTGCCGTAACGATCAGCTTTCCATGCTTTTACAATGGCAAACTCGCCAGTAATAGCAGGTTCAAGGATATACATTCTGCCATTAATCTCACGTTCTTCTTTACCTTCCGCTACCGGAGTACCGTAGCCTGTTGCCGTAAAAAATGCCGGGATACCAGCTCCGCCAGCACGCATTTTTTCAGCTAATGTCCCTTGTGGTGTTAATTCTACTTCTAACTCGCCACTCATCATTTGGCGTTCGAACTCTGCGTTTTCACCAACATATGAAGCTACAATCTTTTTTATTTGACGATCGGGCAATAACACGCCTAAACCAAAGTCATCAACACCACAGTTATTTGAAACGAAAGTGAGTTCTTTGGTGCCTTTGCGCTTTATTTCACTGATTAAGTTTTCTGCAATACCACATAGTCCAAAGCCACCTGAGATTACGGTCATGCCGTCTTCCAAACCAGCCATGGCTTCTTCGTAGCTTGACACTACCTTGTCAAATCCTGCCATTTTAAATTCCTCACTATTATTTCGTCTTGTGTTTATTCTTGTGAACGGTAAGCGTTGGACACTTTTGATGAAGGTGCTTTACCTAATTTGTCGCTAATAAACCAGCCAGCTTTCACCAGTTTATTTAAATCTATATCTGTCTTAATGTTCAAACCATTTAATAGGTATACAACATCTTCAGTGGCAACGTTACCTGAAGCACCCTTAGCATAAGGGCAACCGCCTGAACCAGCAATGGAACTGTCGATAACAGAAATGCCATTTTGTAAAGCAGTGTAAATGTTAGTTAACGCCTGTCCATAGGTATCATGAAAATGAACGGCTAGCTTAGCCGTTGGTACTCGGGCGCTAACGGCTTGTAACATCTTTTGTACGCTTGCCGGTGTACCCACACCAACGGTATCGCCAAGTGATATTTCATAGCAACCCATCTTGTATAATTTTTCAGCAACCGATGCAACTTGCTCTGGATCGATATCACCTTCATAAGGGCAACCAACGACACAGGACACATAACCACGAACAGGAATATTGGCCTGTTTGGCGGCTAACATTATAGGTTCAAAGCGTTCAAGACTTTCTGCAATAGAGCAATTAATATTCTTTTGACTAAATGCTTCAGAAGCGGCACCAAAAATAGCGACTTCACTGGCGTTAACGGCTACTGCAGCTTCAAAGCCTTTCATATTAGGAGTCAGGGCTGCGTAAGTGACATTGCTTTTACGGTTAATACCCTTAAAAACATCCGTCGAAGTTGCCATTTGTGGCACCCACTTAGGTGATACAAAACTGCCACTTTCAATATAACTAACACCCGCATCGCTAAGTAGATCAATGAGTTTTATTTTATCTTCTGCACTGATTTGCTGTTTCTCATTTTGTAAACCATCACGAGGGCCAACTTCAACTACTTTTACGTGTGTAGGTAACATACTGTTCAATGGAGAAGTCATTATGCTTCCTCTGGAGTAAAAGCAAGTAACTCGCTGCCACCGTCAACCATTTCATTTTCACTATAAAATAAGGTTTCAACGGTGCCATTTTCAGGTGCTTTAATAGTATGTTCCATTTTCATCGCTTCCATAATCATTAACGATTGGCCTTTAGTAACAATATCGCCTGCTTTTACTAAAACGCTAACCATAGTGCCGTTCATGGGCGCAACTAAGCCACCATGATTTTCGTTGTCATTGTTATCGCCACAATCAGGTTTGATATGAACAAAATTAAAGACACCGTTCTGACGGTACAAACTAATCTGATCGCCTGAATTAGAAATATTATGAGCTATGGCTGCTTGGCTACGATAACCGTCAATACTGACATGTAACGTATCGCCATCAATTCGGCCTTGGCAATCTACGGTTCGCTCGCCAACAGAAATTAAATAGTAGCTTTTATTCGCTTGGCGCTTTTGTTCTACAGTAACCGGGTATTCAACATCGTTGTGCGATAATACTAATTGATGAATATGGGCTTCATTCGAACGCCAAGCATTTGTGTTATTCCATGGCGAATAAGGATCGGTAGTTGTTGCCGCTTGTTGCTTTGCGTTATCTGCAAGAGCAAGGACTAAATATAAAGCGGCCATCGGTAATTCATCGGCGAGTGTTTGTTTATCATCATGAAATATCTCGCTGTCGTACTTTTCAATAAAACTGGTATCAATTTCTTCATTAATGAAAGGCTTTGACGTTGCAACATTATAAAGAAAATCGATATTGGTCGTAACACCATTAATACGATATTCCGACAAAGCTTTAGTTAAACGTTGTAATGCTTTTTCGCGACTTTCGTCCCAAACGATTAATTTAGCGATCATCGGATCGTAAAATACGCTGACGTCATCACCTTGACGAACACCCGTATCAACACGAACATGTTCACTTTCTGTTGGAGGCTGCAAAAAGTCTAATGTGCCGGTTGCTGGTAAGAAATCATTGTTAGGATCTTCAGCGTAAATACGTGCCTCAAAAGCATGCCCGCTAATAACGAGCTGGTCTTGTGTTTTGGGTAAAACTTCACCTGCAGCGACTCTTAATTGCCATTCAACGAGATCTTGTCCGCTGATCATTTCAGTAACAGGGTGTTCTACCTGTAG
>MAAB01029612.1_pt1 | contig 44620 bp, 39 predicted proteins | sample 1115991 | NCBI WGS metagenome assembly MAAB01 (sample SAMN04961124, study PRJNA320927) | seawater metagenome | isolation source: sample BD02T18 sea water enriched with oil for 18 days | place: USA:Gulf of Mexico | collected 2013-07-27 | reverse complement strand
CTGCATGGTCGATATCACCTGGTTTTGGACCAAATCCATCAGAATAAGCAGCTTGACCGCCAACCGTTACAGTAAAGAAAGTACGGCCGTGGAAACCTTGTTTAAAAGCAATGATTTGTGATTTATCTTCGCCATGTACATCTAATGCCCAACGACGAGCTAACTTAAGTGCTGCCTCATTTGATTCAGCACCTGAATTACAAAAGTATACTTTTTCAGCAAAAGTATTATCAACTAACTTTTTTGCTAAACGTAAAGCTGGCTCATTTGTTTGAACATTAGATAAATGCCAGATTTTTTCGCCTTGCTCTTTTAATGCACCCACTAAAGCAGGATGACAGTGACCTAAAGCACTTACAGCAATTCCGCCTGCAAAATCTATATATTCTTTGTCTTGCTGATCCCACACTCGAGAGCCTTGACCGCGAACAGGAATAACCGCTGAAGGTGCGTAGTTTGGCACCATTACATCATCAAATAAGCCGCGTTCAACCGAAAAATGTTCTGACATTTTTTAAATCCTCATTAATTAGTGGGTAATTTTTTTAATAGCTTACTGCATAATCTTGATAAAACTTAATGAATATCTAATTATTGTAAAAAATAAATACAGTGCGTTAAAAAATAGAGGAATAGTATGACAGGAAATAGTCGACTTGTCTTGCTCTGCTAGCCTGTAGCCCAGAAGAAACAAAGGCTTAGCTAACTTTATTCAAAAAAGGTGAATATTTATTGTCTCAGATTATTTTGTAGAGATATAAAGATAAGTGAGTGAGTAGGCGCTTGATTGATGTCAGCCATCAGCGCTATTTTTTAATAAATAATCAGAAAAAAATCATGAAAAAAAGTGAATTTTGTGGCAATTGAACTAAAAAATAGAAGAAAAGACGCTTTTAAGGCTGTTTTTTGTCTTAATTGAAGTTCAACTTGATGTGATCGATATCGCTTTTTTTCAATAAAGCTATCTCAGTGGGTGTTAAATTTACGGTATTAAGTAATTTTTTACTTTCTTCAGCGTCAATAAGTTCTTCTTTTGCCAAAGCACGAAAAGCAATATAAGCTTTAGCTTTAGCAACAAGCTGCGCAATAGGGTGCATTTTTTCAACACTATCTGCATAAGCTAAATCAAAAATTGGCTCGGTTATTGGTAGGCGTTTAAAATGCATTTTTTCAATTAAATCAGCAGAGAGTTGCGAACTTCGCATAACGAGTTGCTCTAGGAGCAGTTCTTCACTGGTCTCTATTTTTGATAATACATTATGTAAACGTTTATCTTTTTGCTCAAATGCTTTGCGTAATTCTTTTTTATGCATTTCACTAAACTTAGTTAAATAGCATCGAGTTACGGCAAGTCTACCAATATTTGACAGCATACCTGTTGTAAAAGCAGTAAACTCATCAAGTCCTTGTTCTTTGGCTAATACGCTCGACGCTAGTGCAATGGATAAGCTATCGTTCCAAAGCTTGCGTTTCATTAAGCCATAAGGAGCAGTGCTTGTTGGTAACCAATGTTTCAAAGTAAATGTTGGCATGACTAATTTTAAATTATCTAAGCCAATGTAACTTAATGCTAGCTTGGCATCAGTAACTTGTACGTCAGCACGTTTTCTATATTGTGGTTTATTTACTAAGCTAATTAAATCAATGGTTAACCAGGGTAAAGAGGCAGCAAGATCTTTGATTTGGTTTACCGATGCGGCGCGAGCAGATAAAATATCAAGGATAGCAGGGCAGGCATCTTCAATGCCTAAGACGTAATGGTATAGGTGCTCTTTATTATCAAAGTCACTATTAATTTCAGTACCAAGCCGATTGAAGAAGTTCTGTTTAGTTTGTTTTCTAAAATGCTCTTCACCATGTTCGGCAATAATTTTCTCTTGTTGGGCTTGCACTTCAACAGATAACAATTCTCGGCGACGGTTTTCTTGCTCGCTACCTTGATGGTCAACCATAGAAACTTTACCACTTTGCTTTTCCGCAAAATCTTTACAGATAGATAGGCTGATAGCGCGTTGATAGATTGTGGCGACTGTCTGATTGTTTTCAAAAATTTGCATAAAGGTTTTATTGCTACCTAGAAAATAAAATTGAGCATTGTATGCGTTAAGTCTAGTGTTCTAATTACTACAAGGCAGTAAAACACTACTTTATATGGCTTTACTCTAAAAAGCTCTTGTTATTAGTTTATCGGATGATTTTTAAATTGCTTGATAAAATTCTTTAATAAACATTGTCCTTGCTCGGTAAGTATGGATTCAGGATGAAACTGTACGCTGCTTATCGCTAAGGTTTCATGTTCTAGTGCCATAACTTCATCTACTTCACCTTGTTCGTTATGACTCCAAGCTGTCATGATCAATTCTGCTGGCAATGATTGCTTGTTAACAATTAGTGAGTGATAACGGGTTACTTGTAATGGATGATTTAATTCAGCAAATAAACCTTGCTGATTATGTGATATTTTAGACGTTTTGCCATGCATTACCTTTTTGGCCTTTTCGACAGTTGCGCCAAAATGTTGTGCAATGCATTGGTGGCCTAAACACACGCCTAATATAGGTATTTTACCGGCAAACTCTTTGACAACGCTAAGGGATATACCTGCCGAATCTGGGTCACAAGGACCAGGAGATATAACAATATATTGAGGCTTTAATTGCTCAATTTCTTTGAGGCTAACTTCATTATTTCTATAGACCACAACCTCTTGACCTAGCGCTTGAAAATAATGCACTAAATTAAAAGTAAAGGAGTCGTAATTGTCGATCATTAATAACAAAAAAAGTCGCCTAACAGCTAGTGAAATTCGCGGCTATTCTAATGCTTTTATTGGAATGGGGCAATGCAATGAGGGGAGAAAAAATAATATAGCTAAGCCACTTGAAAGCGCGTGTTTCAGCTCGGTTAAAGAATTCAAGATAGAGGTGTTTCTAATTCCAGCGGTAACCTGCATATTCCGTTGCTTTGAGTAGAAGCTAGCAAGTTGCTAGCTTCTTATTTTATAGCTTTTAGGTTTCTTAGAACTTAGCCGTCATTTGAACCCAAAGTTTATTGGTATCAGTTTGCGCTGTGCCTGCATCACCTTCACTGTAGTTAGCAGCTTTAACTAAAACACCGTAGTTTTTGTTAAATTGGTAAGTGGCAACTAAATCAATCTCATTACCAAAGTCAATGCTACCTTCATCAGATGAGAAGTCATGGTAAGTTGCTGCCCATTTAACGCCTGAAACTTTACCTTTAGCAGTTAAATAAACGTCTTGTAGACCTTCTTTTGGTGTGCCTAAAAATTTATCAGCCCAACCGTTGAATTTATGTTTAGTTGCTAATGGTGTATTGAACGCTACTTTACCGTCATCACTACCTAATAACTCATAACCACCGATAACAGTCACTTGACCAAAGTTATAACCAGCTTCAGCATTGATATACATAGCTGAGTAATTCATTGGGTTATCGCCATTGTCGCTTTGACTTGCAAGACTCGCGTTTACTAAGAACTTGCCAAACTTACCATTATACAAAGCACCTACTGTGCTGCTAGAGTTTTTATCGTTTGCAGCCGCTTCATAGTCTAAAAGGTAAGCAAAACCCGCTAGTTTATGGTTTTTGTTAATCTTATATTTTGCATTAACTAAATTGAATTCACCTTTTACATCGGCAGAAGTAATGCTGTTGATGTTATGGATGTAGCTATAATCAACAGAGAAAGCACCTGCTGCGTATTGTGCGCGAACTCCATCATAAGTTTGCTCGTTTTGTCTCCAACCTACACCACCAACAAAGCGTTGATTGTTATGTAAAACACGTTGACGACCAACTACGGCACTAAAACCACTATTGGCGTATTTGATGAATGCTTGGTTTACGTCAGTCCCCTGCGGGTCTGCAACTACTGGGTATTCAGAAGCTTCACCTGGCACAGCATAGTCATCAACTAGGGCATCGACTTTATCAACTTCTAAACCAAGCGAGAAGTTGCTGTAACTGCCAGTATTAACTGTGATACGACTTTTTAGTGTTAACGCTGAAGCATCTTTTGCTTTACCATCTTGATCTACGCCTTCGTAACGAGCACGTAAGTTAACTTTAACTGTGCTATCGCTAAGTGCTTCGGTAATACTCTTACCATGTGCTGTTTCACCTGCAAAGGCGGTAGGAGCTGCTAAAATTGCTGCGCTGATCAATGATAAGGTAAACTTATTTACTACTTTTTTCATAATAATATCCTAATTTCATGTTTTTAAGATGGTACGTTAACTTTATTATTATTGTTATAGGTAACTGATGAGGGGAGTTTTGCACTGCATCAGAATGAATAGTTTGATTTAAATCAAGTTGTTAATATATGTATTTTAATAGGTTTACTAACTTGATTTAAATCAAGCTTAGCTTCAACTTAAGAACTGATTCCTATTGTTGGTACTCTTCTCGCTTAAAGATTTGTTTTAAAGAAAACTGTATTTAAGAAAGTATTACCTAGTTTAGTTATGCTTAAGATAAAATAGCAAGCATCATGCCATGACTTATTACGCAGAAAATATCCTAAGTTCTTAAGGTAGTTAGGTCGAATTTATTAAGGTAAAAAAATGAAAAGAGTTGTTTTATATACCATGGAAAAGTGTCCTCATTGCCAAACAGCAAAACGTTATCTTGAACAACAAGGTATTGCTTTTAGGTTGTGTAATGTTAAAACAGCAAAAGGTCGGAAAGAGTTTGCGGCAACGCGTTTACGTGGTGTACCTGTGCTAAAGGTAGGTGATCAGTTGCTTAACGGGTTTTCAGTCAAAGCATTTACCGAACTGTATAATAGCTAATAGCAAAAATATGTCTCATCACATCACAATCTTTTAGACTGATGACTTGATTGATTTTCTTTACCCACTAGTAAACAGGGTTTAGAGCATAACTTAATACGACTGAGTTAATTCCCTCTTCTTTATCCTTTACTCTCTACCTCACATTGCACCAGATAATATCAGTGGGGTAATTTCCTGCACGTTCTTGGTGCGAATACATTAAGGTAAATATACATGCTTATGCTAAATAATTGATTTAAAATGATTATTTATTTTGGCATGTGAATTGTATTGTCTAGTTATCAGATATATAAAATACGATAACTAGAGGTTAACCATGAAATTAATTAGCGCAATCATAAAACCATTTAAATTAGATGATGTGAGAGAGGCTATTTCTGAAGTAGGCGTTGAAGGCATTACAGTGAGTGAAGTTAAAGGGTTTGGCCGTCAAAAAGGACATACCGAATTATATCGTGGCGCTGAATATCAAGTTGATTTCTTACCTAAAGTAAAACTGGAAATTGCAGTCAATGATGATCTTGTTGAACGCTTACTTGAAACCATTGCAAAAGCGGCTTATACCGGAAAAATCGGTGATGGTAAGATATTTGTTTATAACCTAGAGCAGGCTATTCGTATTCGTACGGGCGAGCTAGATTCTGAAGCACTTTAAGGAGAATGATAATGGAACAAAATATTTTTCAATTACAATATGCATTAGATACCTTTTATTTCCTAATGTGTGGCGCTTTAGTTATGTGGATGGCTGCAGGTTTTTCAATGCTTGAAGCGGGTTTAGTGAGAGCTAAAAATACCACTGAAATATTGACTAAAAACGTCTCACTCTATGCAATAGCTTGCGTGATGTACCTTATTGTTGGATACGATATCATGTATGGTGGCGGTATCTTCTTAAATGGTATCGCTCTAGATGGCGCTAGTGATGCTGAAGCGCTTGTAGGTGCTGTTTTAGCAGAATCTGCTGAAGCAGGTTTTGATGGAGGTGCAGTTTACTCTAATGCTTCTGATTTTTTCTTCCAAGTAGTCTTCGTCGCTACTGCGATGTCGATTGTTTCGGGTGCCGTCGCTGAGCGAATGAAGTTATGGGCATTCTTAGCATTTACTGTTGTATTAACGGGTTTCATCTACCCAATGGAGGGGAGCTGGACTTGGAATGGTGATGCTGTCTTTGGTTTATACACCTTAGGCGACTTAGGTTTCTCAGACTTCGCGGGTTCAGGTATTGTTCATATGGCTGGCGCTTCTGCAGCATTAGCAGGTGTTTTATTACTTGGTGCTCGTAAAGGAAAATACAGTAAAGACGGGAAAGTAAATGCTATTCCCGGTGCTAACTTACCTATGGCGACATTAGGTACCTTTATCTTATGGATGGGTTGGTTTGGTTTTAATGGTGGTTCAGTATTGAAACTTGCTGACATTAATAGTGCTAACTCAGTCGCTATGGTGTTTTTAAATACCAATGCGGCCGCAGCGGCAGGTGCAATCTCAGCGCTTATTTTTGCTAAAATATTGTTCAAAAAAGCGGATTTAACTATGACATTGAACGGCGCATTAGCAGGCTTGGTTGCGATTACTGCGGAACCATCAACGCCATCGCCATTACAAGCAACGCTGTTTGGTGCAATTGCTGGCGTTATTGTTGTAATGTCAATTTTAGCGTTAGATAAAATCAAGATTGATGATCCTGTGGGCGCTATTTCAGTTCACGGTGTAGTGGGTTTCTTTGGTCTAATGATTGTTCCTATTACAAATTCAGCTTCTAGCTTTAGCGGTCAGCTTATTGGCGCTGCAACTATTTTTGTCTGGGTATTTGTTACGAGTTTCATCGTTTGGTTTAGCTTGAAGAAAATAATTGGCATTCGAGTGAGTGCTGAAGAAGAGTATGAAGGTGTTGATATCTCTGATTGTGGTATGGAAGCATACCCAGAGTTTACCAGAGGCTAAGTTAACGCAGTAGATTACTGGCTAAGACTCAGTAATCTATCGTTAAGCTAGTTAATAAATCAATTAACAAAAGCAGTGATATCGTTAGACGATACGCTGCTTTTTTAGTGAACTAGGCTTTCAAAAAACGCTTTCGGCTTGCGAATATACCTAGCATTACCAAGGTAAACCAAGTCATTGAACCGCCACTATCTTCTGCATCAGGCACTGTTTTATTCGGATCACTTGGGAAAGCATCGTCAATATCTTTTACGCCATCTCCGTCACTATCAGGATATTTTGATAGTAGAGGATTTAAGTCGCTGTCTGTTACGTTTGATGGATCTTTCACTGCTACTCGTTCAATGACAACAAAATTTTCCGTACCCGGGACGTCCATATCAGTACATGTTTCATTACTTTCAATTATCATAGGAATGCCCTGCAAAGCGCCATTTGTACAGAGGTTTTGTATCTGGGCTATTTTTTCTATGATATCAAAACCTTTGATAACTTGACCAAAAACGGTGAAACCACCATTTTGCCGATCTAAGTTATTAGATTCTGAGGTGTCATTGTTATCTTTTAAATTAAAAAACCATTGGTTGGTGGCGCTGTTAACATCATTGCCTTTTTTAGCCATGGCAATCGTACCTTTTACATTAGAGTAAACCGGTTCGTTTACGACGGCGGCATTGGGTGTTAGCGCTGTTAATGGCCATGCACCCGTAAATTGATAGCCACCCGCTTGTACAACAAAATTAGGTGAAACTCTATGCACCACAGAGTTATTGTAATGCTCATCTTTTATATAGCTGAGAAAGTTTGCTACTGTTGCAGGTGTTGTTTTATCAAACAAATTAACTTCAATACTTTCATCGCTCAATGATGTTTTAATTTCCACAATAGTCGCCTTAGCTGTGTTAGCAAGCCCTAAACTTAACGTGGCTATGCCGGCAAGGGCACATAGACTTTTAATCTTTTTCTTTGTTATTTGTGTAAACATGGACAACCTGAGTTTGTATCAATAGTTCGAATTTGTCGCTTATAGTAAAGACTGTGATGGTTGTTAACAAGTAGCCGTTACACTTTAGTAACCTAGAGGGAATTACTGGTGTTTCTTTAAAATGTCCAATAACGCTGAAAACAGGAGAGGTATAGAGCAAAATCTCGTAGACAAGTCTGTTATCTTCTCCCGTGTCATTATGTTTTAATCGTTCGCTTGCTTTGGTATAGAAAGGCACTAAAATAGCGATAATTTTATTAAACTATTCTGATAAATTTAAGGAATACATGTGAAAAAACTCCTGTTAGTCGCTATTTTTATACTACTTTTATCTGTGCCCAGCTTTGTGCAAGCAGATATGAAAATTGGTGCTGCAATTGATATGGATTTAAGCCTGGTCGCACAGATAGATCGTTATAATATTGTCTTGGGTGATAGCGGCTTTGCGGTTGATTACCTAATTAAAACTGGACAGTTTGAAAATACTGCACCGTTATCTTGGTATTTTGCAGCTGGTGGCTGGACTGAATGGGATGATGGTTTTGGTGTGCGCGCTCCCGTGGGGATTTCTTGGTATTTTGCAAAAGGCTGGGATTTATATGGGCAAGTACAACCGGTTGCAGATTTTGACGATGGCTTTAAATTTAATGTTGATGGCGCGATTGGTGTACGCTTTTCATTCTAAATAGTTAAGTCACTCACCTCTCAAGTACTAGTATAAAAAAAGGGTCTCTTGGCTCTTTTTTATATACTAGATCAATAACCAAAAGACTTATTTTGTTTACACTAAAGCAATAAATTGAACAGAGTACTTAGTTATGCGTTGGCGTTATTTTCTTATTTTACAAGCTATTATCTTGCTGCTGATCGCAGGGCTCGTTTATAAACACCAAGATAAAGCCAAGTTGATTAAAACCCCACCGGTTGAATTGGCAAAGTGGTATAAACCTGAAAATAAGCGCCAAGTTTGGCTACATAATATGTTTAAACTCCGCCGAGAAATGCAGGCGGTAGAGTTTTATGCGCAGCAGCAAGATGCAGAACATTTACAAGCATGGTCTGAACAACTAAGCGAACACTACCTTAAAATTGCCGAAATGGTGCCAGCTTGGCAAAAAAAATTAGCGATAAATACAATGGAAGACTTGCAGCTTGCTAGCGCCCGACAAGATTTCTCTTCGGTTTTAATTCAGCATAAAGCATTGCAGCAAAGCTGTGACTCTTGTCATGATGATTATCAAGCCCTGACGGCGTTGACCTATAGAACACCAGACTTCTCGAAGATTGAAATTACTCCTGAACTTAGTTTTATTGAACATATGGATACACTGACAAGGCAAGTAAACCAAATAAAAATTTCAGCACAAGATGGTAATAAATCATTAGCATTATCATCGTTAGCTAGTCTTAATGATGAAATGGTCACTCTGGGTGAAACCTGTGTTGATTGCCATAAAAAAGATCGAAAGCCATATCCTAACGAAGTGATGAAAAAAACACTGATAAGTTTAAAAAATTCTTTAGCGTCAGGTACAGCTAAACAACAAGGGCGCGACCTTGGAACATTAGCCGTATTAGCATGTGCCCGTTGTCATGGAACACACCGCATTGCTTATGGTGCTAAAAAGCATTTGGTCAAAGAGGTTAGCTTGAGCAGTTTAATTAAACACTAATAACTCAGCTTGACGCTGGTTTTGTCATTATTTTGAGTCGACTTGGTAGGGCAAAATCATCAAAGCATGGAGTTAGAAGCATTGTCAGTATAGCGGTAGGGCCACGGCTATAATTGTTGCTCAGGTTTTTATCAATGCTAACTTGATCAAAATCAAGCGAGAAAAGCAGCTTTTACTGTTGTATTGCGAGACTAAATGCTATTATCTAAATAATAGTAATTATCATTAGCTCTTAGGTTACTCCTTCGAGTAAGATGAATTTGATTTTTTGGATTTATATCATGACGCTAGCTGAACTCCCTTTAAATAAACCAGCCAAAATTAGTGCGCTGCCGAAAGATGAAACTATTGCTGCTCAATTAATTGAACAGGGTTTCACGCTGAGATCACATGTATCATTAGCCCATAAGGCACCTTTTAATGGTCCTATGGCTTTTCGCTTACACAATACTAAAATTAGCATTCAACGTGTTGTCGCAGAGCAAATTGGCGTTAATTTTTAATCCATGAATGACTTAATTATTCATACCAAGCAACCAAAAAGAATTTTTCCGTGACACAATCAAAACATTTCGCACTGGTTGGGTTTGCCAACTCAGGCAAAAGTACGCTATTTAACCTGTTATTATCAGACAGCGAAAGCAATAAAAAGCAGAGTAAGCAAAACGTAGGTAATTGGTCTGGTGTTACTGTTGCAGCTAAAAAAACGAAAATAACCTTAAATAAGCAAGCTGCTTATTTATCAGATCTTCCCGGCTTAAGTTCATTGGAACGTCATGCAGAGCAGGGTAAAGACCTCACTATTTCTCAATCTTTTTTGCAAGACAATGATATTGATTTTTTAGTCAATGTTGTTGATGTTAATCAGCTCAGTCGTCAACTGTATTTAACTAGCCAGTTATTAGAGCTTGGGGTACCTATGATAGTGGTACTTAATAAAATTGATCGACAAAAAAACTTAGATATTGATACCTCGCAATTGGCAACTGAATTAGGCTGTCCCGTTGTTGCCATTTGTGCACAGCGTGATGACGCACTTATCAAAGTGCAACAAGCACTTGGTCAAATGACCGCTGTGCTCTCTGACGTTCATCAAAAAATTATTGAAAGTGCGCAATCAGAATCACAAAATAAAGCAGAGTCCAGTGTAAAAGTAATGCAAGCTCGTTATGATTACATTTCGGATATGCTTGCGCGTGTAAGTAGTGTAGAAGCTAGCAATGCAGCCTTTTCAAACCCGACATGTAGCAATAAACCCTTTTCAGAAAAAATAGATAGCTTCGTATTGCATCCTATTACAGGCATTCCAGTATTTCTTGGCATGATGTATTTACTCTTTATGTTTGCCATCAATGTCGGTAGCGCCTTTATTGACTTTTTTGATATTCTCAGTGGTACTTTGTTCGTTGCTTATCCATTACATATTCTTGCCCCATTAGATCTACCACAATGGATAATCACAATTGTGGAAGGCTTAGGTAGTGGCATGCAAACGGTGGCAACATTTATTCCTATAATTGCCTGTTTATTTATCGGTTTATCACTGCTTGAAAGCTCTGGCTATTTGGCCCGCGCTGCTTTCGTTGTGGATAGCTTGATGCAAAAAATTGGTTTGCCGGGTAAAGCTTTTGTTCCCTTAATTGTTGGTTTTGGTTGTACTGTTCCTGCGGTAATGTCGGCAAGAATTCTTGATAGTGAACGAGAACGTATTACCACTGTTATGATGTCTCCCTTTATGTCATGTGGGGCAAGGTTACCTGTTTACGCTCTATTTGCTGCAGCATTCTTCCCAGACAATGGTCAAAATTTAGTGTTTTTATTGTATTTAGTTGGAATTGCCGCCGCTATTTTTACTGGATTTTTATTAAAGAAGACGGTGTTATCAGGCACAACTTCTTTAAACATAATGGAATTACCACCATACGAGATGCCAAAAATTACGGCGCTCAGTCAACGTGTTTGGCAACGTACGAGTAGTTTTGTTACCGGAGCAGGCAAGACCATCGTGATTGTGGTCTGTTTACTTAACTTTTTTAACTCTATTGGTATTGATGGTAAATTTGGTAGCCAAGATAGTGAAAACTCAGTATTAAGCCAAGGGGCAAAAGTTGTTATGCCATTATTGGCACCAATGGGAGTTCAAGAAGATAATTGGCAAGCGGGTGTAGGAATTATCACTGGTATATTTGCTAAAGAAGTTTTAGTTGCCACATTTAATAATTTATATTCACCCCATGCCTCAGAAGGTGAAGATGAGCCATCGTTGGTGCAAAGTTGGCAGGAAGCTACTGGTAGTATCAAAGAGAATTTGTTTGGTATTGCCCCTGATGATCCTTTGGGAATCAGTGTTGGCGAAGTCAGCGATTTAAATCTAGCAGCACAAGAACAAGAAGTTGAGTTAACGACATATCAACGTATGCAAATAGCTTTTGTTAGTCAGTTAGGTGCTTTTAGTTACTTGTTATTTATTCTACTTTATACCCCTTGTGTTGCTGCTATGGGCGCGATTAAAAATGAAGTGGGTAGTCGCTGGGCCGGTTTTGCTGGAATATGGAGTTTTGTTTTTGCTTACTTGGTGTCAACGCTATGTTATCAAATAGGTAATTTTTTGGCCTCACCATTAAGTGCTAGTATTACAATTGCCTTAGCATTATTGACCTTTGTTTTGATTTACTTTTGGCTTAAACATAAAGGTAAACAAGTATTAACTATTCCGGTAAGAGTGAGTTACAGCTAGTAACTCTGTTGCTTCATTTGGGCTTGCTCAGGCCCAATAAGCTAACTGCATAATCAAATCTTTCGCCATTGCTAATTGCCATGAACGGTGCCTAGCAATGGCGTTTTCATTACTACCTGGCTAATTCAATTGCTTATTTTAAAGTGAAATCCATCGCGTTAATTAATACAATGGCTAGGGCTTCTAACTTTCTCTAGCGGGTTTTAATTACTGCTGGAATCTTGTACTTTACTAAATAACGGTTACATAGGTATATCCCATTTCATCGCAATGTAGAGTTAATAAAATGCACAATAAATCAGCTAAACCAATTAAGCGTATTGCCCTATTAACCAGTGGTGGAGATGCTCCAGGAATGAATGCTGCGATACGTTCAGTTGTATTAGCAGCACATCATTACCATATTGAAGTAATTGGTTTTTATCATGGTTATAACGGCTTGGTATGTGAAGAATATATCAGTATGGCTGAGCCACTCTCTTTAATAAAAGTGAATAGTATTATTCACTTTGGCGGCACGATTTTAAAGAGTGCCCGCTGTCCGTTAATGTTAGAAGAAAAAGGCTTGAAATTGGCGGCAGAGACACTAGATGCCAATAATATCGATGCTCTTGTTGTCATCGGTGGTGATGGCTCGTTTTCTGGCCTATTGGCGCTTAAACAGTATTGGTCAGGTCAGATGATTGGTATACCAGGAACGATTGATAATGACTTAGATGGCACTGATTACACCATTGGCTTTGCTACTGCAGTAAATACAGGAATAGAAGCCATTGATAAAATTCGTGATACAGCAGATGCTTTTGAACGGATTTTTATTGTCGAATTGATGGGGCGACATTGTGGTCATATAACGTTTAATGTTGGCATTGCTTGTGCGGCGGAGCAGGTATTATCTTTTGAAAATTTTAATGCAAATGAGCAATCATTAAAGTTACAGCATCTAGCGGCAGAAATTTCCGCGGCAAAGAAAAATCGTCATTCAAGTTATATTATTGTTATTGCTGAAAACCTGTGGCCAGGTGGTGCAGCAGAGTTAGCGAAACAATTGCACCTACAAGCTGATATTGAATGCACTCCATGCATACTGGGACATATACAGCGAGGTGGATCGCCCATTGCTAAAGATAGAATATTAGCCACGAAAATGGGGGTAGCTGCAGTACAAGCACTTATAGAAGGTAAGTCTACTGTGATGGTGGCAGAGCAAAATAATGCAATGCACTTTATTCCTCTAGCTCAGGCAATTAAACACAAAAAGCTAGTAAGCAAGCAGCTTATTGACGCACAACAAAATATCTTGGCGCTCACCGCACAAACTCAATGTTAACAAGGTGTGGCTATTTCTGTGATTTTTTCATTACTGAGGTAACATGGGAATTGATAATGAAAAACTGCTGCCGTTGCCCAATTCACTTTTAACCATGAGTTCAGAGTTGATGACTTGTGATAATTTTTGGCTAATGGCTAAACCCAACCCTGCATGCTGTGAATTGTCTTCTATTGCATTACTCGCTCTATATCTGGCATCAAATATATAGGCAATATCCTCTTTACTTATACCACTACCATTATCAGTTACGCTTATTTTAACTTGCGTTGATAATTGGGTGACTGTCATAACAATGTTGCCACCATTATCGGTATGTCTAATGGCATTTTCTAATAAGTTTGTCATTATCCGTTCTAATTTTGCGATATCAGAATAAACAATGAATTGGCAAGGTTGAGGCTGTAGGCTCAAGGCGATATGCTTATCAGCTGCTTTTAGGGTAAATTTAGCCAAAATATCATGTAATAACTCACCAATAGGGAAGGTTTCTAAGTTAACAGTCACTTGACCATTTTCTAAATGGGCTAGTTCAAATATTTGGTCGATAAGGCGCTTAAGCTGGCTAACATTACGCTGAACTGTTGTTAAATAGTCTTGTTTTTCAACGTGGGATAAATCATCACCTTTAATTGCTAATAATTCAATATAACCTTGCATTGTCGCTAGCGGTGTACGTAGATCATGAGATAAATGTGCTAATAACTCTCGGCGAATCCGGTCGTTTTCAGTCAATAACGAAAGCTGCTGGTTGATTTGCACCACCATGTCATTAAACGTAGCACCTAGAAAGTGAACTTCATTGCTTTCAATATTTTGGCTTGACTCTGAGCCCCATTGCTTCAATTCTACCTTGCTTTGATCGAATTTCACTGCTTTTAGTGCTTGCATCTGTTGTGCTAGCTCTCTTACAGGGCGAGTGAAGTACCGAAAAACTGCTAATAAAATCAATAAAAATAGAAATAATCCAGCAACAATAAATGCACCATATTTTTGCAAATCTTTATCGGCTTGTACTTGGCTAAAAATCGAGTCATAAATTTCGCCACCAATAATAATATATAAATAACCTTGCAGCAGATCACCTTGGTAAACAGGAGAAGCCGAAAATATTTTTTTATTGTTTATATCTCGAGGATCATCTCCAAAAATAGGTACTTGTTGTGGTTCATCAATTAACTTTTTCAACGGTATTAAAGAAACAGATTTGCGCTTAATTTTTTCAGCATCAGCGGAATAAGTTAAAATATTTCCTTGAGCATCTAAAAAGTAAAATTCAAAGGAAGGACCAAGCAGCATGAGAGTATGAAAAAGGTTTTCTAGGGCAGCTTTATCATAAACACCGTCTTGTAACAGTGGGTTATCATGGGCTAGATGTTCAGCAAGATTGACGTGTAATTTTTGTTCGGCTTGATATTTTGATTGCTGTACTAAGGTATTACTCCAAGCAACGAGTAATGAAGCCATAACCATGAAAGTAGCGCAGAGTGTTAATGCCAAACGTTGATAAAGTGATATTTTCATCGAAGGAAAGTCCTTACTAATTTATAATGCTTTTGAAGGCATTACGCCGGCTGAATTTAGTTTATAACCAACTCCCCAGACGGTCTGAATTATTTTGGGCTCAGCACAATCCTCCTCAAGCTTACTTCTCAGACGATTAATATGTGAGTTTACTGTGTGTTCATAGCCATTATGATGATAACCCCAAACACCATCGAGTAACTGAGCGCGTGAAAACACCTGATCAGGGTGCTGACAGAAAAAATCAATCAGTTCAAATTCTGTCACGGTTAAATTGATCGCTTTATTTTTATAAGTTACTTGATGAAATCGATGATCAATCTGTAACTGTCCTATCGATGTATTTGTTTGTTCTGTGTGTGCAGGTTCGGCTTCTGGTACAGGTACTTTTTCATGTTTAGGGCTGTTAATATCAGAGGCATTTTTAGCGCTAACAGCATGAACTCTTCGCAATTGACTCCTAACACGCGCTTGTAACTCTCGAACACTGAAAGGTTTCGTCATATAGTCATCAGCTCCCAACTCAAGCCCCAATATACGATCTATTTCTGACGTCTTAGAGGTTAGCATAATGATAGATTGCAGAGGTTTTTCCTGCCTCACTTGCCGACAAATATCTAAGCCACTAATACCTGGTAACATCACATCAAGTAAAATCAGCTGATAGTCTTTTGTTAACGCTTGTTGTAACGCCTGGTCACCTTGAGTACAAATATCACAGTTTAAATCTAATTCAGATAAATGCACTTTAATAAGCTTGGCAATATCAATTTCGTCTTCAATTATTAGAATATTATCTTTCATAGTTTGGCCAATGAGTGAACTGAGCCACTCATTGGCCAAGAACACTACTTAGTTCGAGTAATAGTTAATTTAACTGCAGGGTTATCAAAACGATGCGCCTGAGTTAATACTGAGCTTGGTAGACCATCATCTTTACTAACCACACCAGAGTGATAACCAACTAGGTCGATATCATCTCGAGTTGAGTCATAACCAACGCCACCATCTGCTGGGCCTGGAATAGTACCGGCGGCTTCATTATTTTGCTCGGTACCTGAATCATAGACATTTAATCGCCATGATTTCTCTTGGTTTAAGGTTAATGTTGATATGTCTACACCAGTTAGACCCGAGAAAGCATCATTTGTATTCACCAACATGGTGGCAACGGTTAAATAAGTGGCTTGAGGATCCATTGTACTGATGTTAACAGTAACGCTGGTACCCGGTAAAGTCGGGCCTTCAGCAGTGGCTGTAGCTAAATTATTTTCTAGCGCAATAAAATCAGCGCTATCGCCACCTTCGGCAAGTTTTTCTAAAGCAACAGACGCCGCTTCACCAACTTGCCACATTTTAGCATCGCCGTGAAGCGAAACTGCAACAGGTGACAAAGGCTGTGCGTAGGTTAGATTAGTTAGTGTAACTGCATAGCTATACTCAGTAGGCGGATCTACGGGAGGAGGTGTTTCGTTATCATTATCATTACAAGCCGTTAAACCTAAAGTGAGTAAACCCGCAATAAGTAATGGCTTAGCTAATTTTTTTGTACTCTTATTTTGAGCGTTAAAGATTAACATGTTGCCCCCTTATTTCACGGTAATGGTAAGTTTAGCTACAGGGTTTAACCAGCGTTGTACACTATTGTTAATATCACTTATACCTGCCGACATGTCACTATCACCTAAACTACCGCGGTGGATATGTACCTTGTCATTAGACTCCATATCAGTAACACCTGTACCATTCATTCCCAGTAAAGGATCTAGAGGAGGTGGTACAGGCATGCCTGCTTCACCTGGTGCACCACTGCCACGAAGTTCATCATTCGCTTCAGTACCAGCATCATAAGCATTTAAAAAGACAGTATATGTACCAGCTTCTTCAGGTATTTTCCAACTGTCTAAACCAACAAAACCATCATTAGAAGGCAAAATCATAGCAGCGAGTGACAGGTGCGTATTGGTGCTGTCATTTGTTAAGTCAAAGCTTGCTGACATGGCTGGTGCTAATAAACCTGCGGCAGGGTTTTCATTAATGTTCGCATCGGCATTGGTTAATACGCTAGATAAACCTGAAATGCTACCACCCTCAGCCATTGCTTGAAGCTCATCACTAGCCATTTCACCCGACATAAAAATATGGTTTTCACTTGTATGTGCTGCTGTAATAACAGGGGTGAAGTACAAACCTTGCGTTAAATTTGTCACTGTAATAGATAAATCTTGTGCCATGGTGTGTGAGCTTGCAAGTGCAAGTGCTAAAACACTTAACGTTGATTTGATAGGCGATTTCTTGATTACTTTCATGATACTTTCCTTTGAGGTTATACCAATCTGTTTGGTATGGTTTTGTTAGAGTAAAGAAAGTATGGAACTGAATTATCGCTTGAAGATCACGCGACTATCACTTTTTGTTGAAGAATTAATCACAAAAGTATCACAGCGAAAAAACAGTTAACTATTTGGTTAATACTAAGAAAAAAGCATGCATTGTCTGATGTGCTTTTCAGTAGTATTGTAACGTTTTAATATGCTAAGGCGTTATCTGTCAGGAGGGTGATGAGGTTATATTGGCAATGAGGTATTGAATGAAGAGGTATCTCAGCATCTCTTCATTCAACGTTAATCTTGGTTATATTTTTTTTACATAAAAGGTGGTCTCATGCCCCTGTAAATATAAGATGGTTTCAGTCCTCACTCCAGTGGATGGCTCGTCGAGCGACGCTACATTTTTAATTAGTTTAATTGAATACTCACCAGAAGGCGTTGTTACTGAGGACAATGCGCCGGTAATCAACCATAATGAACCATCACTTAATAATATTGAATCACTGACTCCCTCTAGATAAAAAGTGTGGCTACCTTCCCATAGTATCCTAGCATTAATGACTGGCTCAAGATAATAGCCAAATGGCGCTTCTTCATTATATAAATACCAATCACTCAGGGTATCCGTCGTTTGGGAAGTGAGGTTTGGAAAGTCTTCATTGATATCATAGAGCGTATAATCAAAAGAACTACTACCACTAAATGTTGATGAATCAATTCCCTGCACTTTCCATACCGAGTCATCATCCAATACGGCAACAGCGCCCAGTGGTAGTGTTGCTAATTCAACATTACCTTCTTGCAAAGTACGTGGGGGGGAAACAGGATCGATGTAAAAACTATCGGAGCTATTGTTAATGAATACGTAATATTGCCCTCTTACGCCTTGGTCTGGTTCACCAAAATCATTTGGATTATTATAAATGATAACGTCTTTTTCGCCTTCACTGATAACACCATCATTTGTAGAAAGGCCAACGATTATCCATAAACTATCATTCTTTAATTTGAAGATGTCATTTAATGAGTGGCCATTTAGGTAAAGAGCTTCCGAATAATCGTTTGAAATCTCACTATCAGAGGAACCTCCGCCTTCTCCGCATGCAGAAAGTAGAAAAATGAAGACAAAAAAACAGCAGTATTTCATAAAATATCCTTTTAAATTAATGAACTATATTATGGTAACAGTAGGGTGTATGTTATACAACGTAACTGAGCTATTGAGCATGTGACAAGTTGAAAATCACTTTTTATAACGAGAAAGCGTGACTTTGCCTTAAGGTGTTATGCTATTTTTTACTATGTTTATTTAGCCAGCTTTACTAACTCAGGCTCAACTTCACAGAGCAGTCTAAATAATTGAAATTGGTTATTTGCGCGATCTAAATTATGCTTTTCACGGCTCACTTGGAAATAGGTATCACCATTTAGGTAGTCGGTTAAAAAACGTGTACCAATAATAAAAGGCAATAATTTAGCACCGACAATTAAACTATCTTTTTCAAGTGCAGTCATTTTATTGCCAAAAGTATTTTGATAGTTCTGAATAAGCGCTTTAAAAATATCTAATTTAATAACCATTTCATTAATATTACTATCATCTTCTGCAAGGTTACTGCAACACGTTCTTACCATGTCACCAAAGTCGTGCATGAGTAAACCTGGCATACAAGTATCAAGATCAATAACTGCACAAGGGGTATTATCTTCAGTAAATAACAAATTGTTTATCTTGGTATCATTATGCGTAACATGCAGGGGCAGTTTTTTGCTGATATCAGTAATATGGCTAATAAAACTTTGCTGAGCGAAGCAAAAATCAACTGACGCATGACAACTTGATAAACGACTTTGCATATCGTTTTCAACGGCTGCTTTAAGTTGTCTCATGCGGTAACTAATATCATGAAAGTCTTCGATAATAATAGCAAGCTCATCAACAGGAAAGTCACTTAAGGTACAGCTAAATTCTGCAAAAGCATTGGCAACAAGAGCTGCTTGTTCCGGTGACTCAACCTCTTCTAATGTGTAAGAGTTACTGATAAATTCCATCAAACGCCAGTAATTAGCACCCACTTTACAATAGGTTTTGCCTGTTTTGCTCAATAATTGTTGTGGAACAGCTAGCGGGTAGTGACCGATAGTTTTTTGTTGTTTCAGGTGCAGATTTATTTTTTGCGCGTTACGACTCAGCTCGACAGTTTTAGGAAAAACAACATGGTTGATTTGCTGCAAGACAAACTCACAATCAGGAGTAGTCAATTTATAAGTATTATTGATATGACCATTACCTAAAACAACTATTTCAACTTCAGTAAAGTCATAATCATAGTTATTTAGAACGGTATCTATATCTGAGTGGAGCGATGCTGATTTGTTATCCATTGCTTTTAATACTTAATGTTTTAGTGACTACTTTCTTAGCAATGTGATTCTAATAAATACATACCAGGAGCTTATGCTAATACGTTAACCTGTGACAAATTAACGTGTAACAAATTAGCGCAAGATCTTACTCTTTTTTGTCAAATAGTACAGCAACTTTCTCATTGATTCGCTTGCTATCCTTTAGAGGTAAGTGAAAGTCAATGATCTTTACTATTCAGTTTATTTTGTCTTTATGTAAAATTAACAGGGAAGTACAGCATGAGTAGGATAATTTTATGCTCTCTAAGTAGAGAATATTGTTATCATTTGAATTGAGTGTGGCCGCTAGGCAAGTAACAATCTAGGTAAAATGAGAGGAACTATAGGTTTCCTATTTTGCAATACCTTTCGACTTGAAGTTGCATGACTCTATTGGAATTAGCAACGACTATAGACAGAGTATTGATTGAAGGCAATGGCTATTTAGTAACAGTATTAACCTCAGTAATGAGGTTAATACTGTTAACAAAAAAATTATAGATCTGCTAGCGGGTTTTCCTGCCACGGTGCTTGAAAAAATGGCGCTATTACATCGTTGGTTACTTCGTTTAACTGCTTATATTGCCAGTCAGGACTTTGGTCTTTATCAATCAATAAAGCGCGTACGCCTTCAGCAAATTCAGTGTGACGAATGATGGTGGTAGCAAGTAATACTTCCTTTTCAAAAACAGTTTTTAAGCCTAAGCCTTTACAAAGCTCAAGCTGATGGAATATCCATTTAACCGCTAAAGGCGAGCCACTGGCTAAACCACTTTTTGCTCGTTGAAGCCATTTATCATCAGTCTCAAGCGATGAGAAATTAGCGGCAATTGTTTCTACATCATCACTGCGGCATAAATCGTTAATTAATGTTTGATGAACTGCTAAGTTGCCTGCAGGAATATCTGCAATACACTGACTTTGATGGTGGTTAAAAATGTTATCCAAGCTATTACTGATTGCAATAGCATCGCATTCTAAAGAGAGCAATTCATCGATAACGGCTTGCTTATTTGTATGAGAGATTGCGTAGTTAGCAATCCCTGAATAAAGACCGTCAGCAGCATTAATAGAGGAACTTGTTAATGCTAAAAATCGACCACAATAGCCCGGCATGGTATTTAAAAAATAACTGCCGCCGACATCAGGAAATAATGCAATGGTGACTTCTGGCATAGCAATACGTGTTCTTTCTGTGGCAATACGATAAGCGCAGCCAGCAAAAACACCTAACCCCCCACCCATCACAATACCATGACCCCAAGCAATGGTTGGTTTAGGGTAATTATGCAGTAAATAATCTAGGCGATATTCGCGCTCAAAAAATGTTTCTGCATACTCACATGGGCCGCCAGGCTGATCAATAGACGACTTATATAACGCTTGTACATCGCCACCAGCACAGAATGCTTTTTCACCTGCGCCTTGAATTAATACGGCAGCAATCTTTTCATCTGTTTGCCATTGCGTTAACTGTGTTGATAATAAATCAATCATTTCCAGTGTTAATGCGTTCAATGTTTTTTCACTGTTTAGCGTCAATACACCAATACTCTGGCCATTTTTAATCGCTAACTCTTCTACTATTACAGGACTTGTCATTAGTTATTCTTCCATTGAGGTTTACGCTTTTCAATAAATGCGCTAACACCTTCTTTTTGATCTTCGCTATCCCACAACTTTACAAAAAGTTCACGTTCTTTCGCGTAAGCAGCATTGATGTCACCATTTCGCGCTTCCATGATTAATGATTTGCAGTAAGCTACGGAGGTAGGCGATTGACTTTCAACTTTTTCAGCTAACGCTAAAGCGTGTGATAAAGCTGTGCCCGTAGGGACTACTTCAGAGACTAAGCCTATTTTTTCAGCTTGTGGCGCTTTGATACGCTCGCCTAATAAGATCATGCGTTTAGCCCAACCTTCACCAATTAACCATGACAATTGCTGTGAGCCTAAACCACAAGGCAATAAACCAACAGCAGCTTCAGGTAATGCCATTTGTGCCTGTTCTTCACATATTCTCACATCGCAAGATAAAGCAACTTCTAACCCGCCGCCCATTGCAAAGCCGGTGATCGCTGCTATGGAAACCCCTTGATAGTTAGTCAGTGCTTCAAACGCACCGCCAAAAGCGGCTGAAAAATCAAAAGATAAACCTTTATCATCATGATTGAATCTATTGAGATCTGCGCCTGCACTAAAGAACTTTTCACTGTCACTGGTTAAAATAAGTGAGTAGTTATCTTTGTCTTCATTAAGCACAGTGATTAATTGTTTTAGATAATTTAAGCTCTCAGGTGTCCAAGTATTTGCCGGTGGGTTGTTAAAAGTCACAATCGCTACATGGCCACGCTTTTCTACTTTTAATAAATCACTCATTAATAACTCCAAAAAACATTGTTTACAAACAATGCTTAAAAATATTGTTTAAAAAATAGGGTTTAAATCATTGTAATGCGGTACTAACGAATAATGTCTGTGGCACCTTCTTCCAAAACACGTCGTGCGGTAATTACCCGCATAATTTCATTAGTCCCTTCAAGAATTTGATGAACACGGGCATCGCGCATATATCGCTCAATAGGGTATTCTTTGATATAGCCGTAACCACCATGTAGTTGCAATGCCTCATTACAGACAGTAAAACCAATATCGGTTGCAAAACGTTTAGCCATAGCGCAATAAGTTGTTTTATCGGGATCGTTTATATCTATTTTACTCGCGGCTAATCGAATCATTTGGCGCGCAGCCACTAACTCTGTCACCATATCGGCCAACTTAAATTGCAAGGCTTGAAAAGCAGCTAACGGTTTACCAAATTGCTTGCGCTCTTGCATATAAGCTTGCGACAAATTAATACAGGCCTGCGCGGCACCAATCGAACAGCTCGCGATGTTAATGCGACCACCATCTAATCCTTTCATGGCAATTTTAAAACCTTCTCCTTCTGCGCCTAACAAACAATCGGCAGGCAGTTTAGCGTTCTCAAAACTAATGGCACGCGTTGGTTGAGAATTCCAGCCCATTTTGTCTTCATTTTTGCCATAACTAACGCCCGCGAGATCAGCTGGAACTGCAAAGGCTGAAATGCCTTTAGCACCATCATCTTGTGAGCCGGTGCGCGCCATCACAACTAATACATCCGTTTCGCCGGCACCACTAATAAACATTTTGCTGCCGTTAAGTAGGTAATAATCACCGTCCTTTTTAGCTGTGGTACGTAAAGAGCCAGCGTCACTGCCTGCGCCTGGCTCAGTTAAACAATATGAAGCCAGTTTTTGGCCCATTATTAGATCATCACACCATTGCTGCTTGGTCGACTCAGTGCCCCAAGTGGATATCATCCAACTGGCCATATTATGAATAGAAATAAAGGCTGCCGTTGAGGTACAACCTACGGCTAACTCTTCAAGAATAATGGAGGTATCTAACCGTGGTAAATTCATACCGCCCACTTCTTCTGGGCAGTACATTCCCATGAATCCCAATTCGCCGGCTTTTTTAAACATGTCCTTGGGGAAAATTTTCTTTTCATCCCATTCGCTAGCAAACGGTTTCATTTCTCCTGCAGCAAAGCTTCGTGCAGCATCTTGAAAGGCTAATTGATCTTCGTTTAGTAAAAAATTCATAAATGCCCTTATGTCGAGTCATTACCAAAATTACTGGTATGTCTTGATGGTATTGTTTTTATATTTTATTAGAGCAAAAGAATGAACTTTATTGCTTTGATAAAACTACTGAGTCTATATAAACACATTGAAATAGGGGCGTGAATTAACTATATTATTCTTTTGATGGATTATATTGCTTTCTATGGTGAGAGCAGAAAAGTTCATTTTTTAATGGCGAAGTGTAAAGTGAGAACTGAGATATGAGCAAACCTTCACGGTGGCCACTTACCACAGACGGTATTCGTTTTATTACGCCACATGTATTGGTAAAACGATTGCAAAAAGACCCTTTAGCGAAGGGGCTTTACGTGACTGCAATGGGATATTACCCCACTGCAACTGGCCATGCTATGGAGCGAAAAGGACATCCCGATCATATTCTTATTTACTGTACGGCAGGAAGTGGCTTTCTTACCATAGCGGGTAAAACAATAGCAATTAGCAGTGGTGATATCTTTTATTTACCAGCAGGATCTAAGCACAGTTATCAAGCGAGTAAAGAATCCCCATGGACATTATATTGGCTTCATTTTGATGGCACGTTAGCAAATGACTTTTGCAGGCATCTAAATATTGTGGATCGTAAGTTTACTATTGGCGTACAACCTCGAGTAATTCGAGTCTTTGACGGTATCTCACATCTTCGTCACAGTAGTCATAGTTTGTCGGAATTTATTCAAGGCGGTCATCAAGTTCAAGCCTTGTTAAGTTATATTGCTTTATTAGTACAACAACGACAGCCCAATGCGATAAATACCTTCGACACAGAGAGTATACGCGCCATGATGCAAGAGCATATTCATAGTAAGCTTGATCTTGACTCATTAGCCCAAACAGCCAAATTATCTAAATATCATTTTTCAAAGAAGTTCAAACAAGTCACGGGTGAGTCGCCTATTAGCTATTTTATTAGTATGAAAATGCAACGCGCTTGTTATCTGTTAGATAGCACGCCACGCTCTATTAAGCATGTTGCATCAGAGCTGGGTTACCATGATACTTATTACTTTTCGCGTTTGTTCAAAAAAAATATAGGCATAGCACCTGCTATGTATCGTAAGGCTAAACTCTAGATGGACTTTACTTCATAAGTTGCAAGCGTATGCTGAAGTAAGACTGGTGAAAAAAGTAAATAAGAAAAGAAATAGTTTAATTGAAGGTCATTCTCAACACTTAAAGCATATTTCCAAACTAGCTGAAGATACATCTACAGCTAGTTTGGCTATATATCGTTATTAGTATTGCGGTTTCGACATGCTCATTATTTTACTTACCATAGCATCAACGCTCCAGCTGGCTGGTTTTTGACGTGGTGGAAATTCAACAAAGGTTTTCATCTCGTTTGCGGTGATAGCAATACCTCGAGAAAACTCAAAAATATGGTCAACATACCATTTCTCATAACTACCCGACTCATCGCGAGCTCGCTCATAAGGATCTTGACGTAAATTAGTTAATAATGGCGCTCTTAACTGAGTTAATGGGCATATCCACACATTTAAACCATCACATTCTTGAATACTGTATTGCAGTTTCATATCGCCGAAACGCACGGCAGATAAATCGCCACCATCGGTAAAATACAGGTAACTTGGTCTTGGCGCCTTAGTCGTTTCGCCAGTAAGGTAAGGAAGCAAGTTATAACCATCTAAATGGACTTTGTACTTTTTGCCATTAACTGTGGTGCCTTTTTTTAGCTTTTCTTTAATATCAGTGACACCGGCAGCAGCCAAAAGAGTAGGCGCCCAATCCATATGTGAAACCATTTCTATTTTAGCATCGCCGGCGGCAATTTTACCTGGCCACCTCACCATTGCAGGTACACGGAAGCCGCCTTCCCATGTGGTATTCTTTTCACCCTTAAATGGAATAGTGCCACCATCAGGCCAAGAAAAAACTTCAGCGCCGTTATCGGTTGTGTAGAGCACAATAGTATTGTCAGCAATATCTAAGCTGTCTAGCTGATCTAATAATACGCCAACCTGATAGTCATGCTCCATCATACCATCACCATAGATGCCGCCACGTTTCGATAAGCCTTGTGACTCGTCTTTTAAATGTGTCCAAATATGCATGCGGGTTGAGTTAAACCAGACGAAAAAAGGTTTGTTATTTTTATGGGCTTTATTGATAAATTTAGTTGTGGCCGCTAAAAATTCATCATCAATAGTTTCCATACGTTTTTTAGTTAAAGGGCCTGAATCTTCTATTTTTCCATCTGCATAGGAATGAATAACGCCTCTTGGGCCAAAACGTTTTTTATAGGCTTTATCTTTTGGATAGTCTGGATGTTCAGGCTCTTCTTCTGCATTTAAGTGATAGAGGTTTCCTAAAAATTCATCAAAACCGTGATTAGTTGGTAAAAACTCGTCTTTATCGCCTAAATGATTTTTACCGAATTGACCGGTTACATAACCTCTATCTTTTAATAGTTCGGCAATGGTGACATCTTCTGCACGCAAACCTTTATCTGAGCCGGGCAGGCCAACCTTGGTTAAACCTGTTCGCACTGGGTATTGACCCGTGATAAAAGCAGAGCGGCCAGCAGTACAGGAATTTTCACCGTAATAATCAGTAAATAACACACCTTCTTTTGCAATACGGTCAATATTGGTGGTTTTATAGCCCATCATGCCGTGAGTATAGGCACTTATATTACTTTGCCCGATATCGTCTCCCCAAATAGCGAGTATGTTGGGTCGCTCGGTATCAGTGGTCGCTGAGGCAATTCCCGAGGTGATTAATAAACAGGTTGTGATGATTTTGGCGAAATTTATTGTTATAGAACTTTTCATTGGTAAGAATTTATCCATTAGTTAATTGCTCTGGTTTCATTGAGCCAATAGGGTTCACGTAATTCATTTTTCATGATTTTACCTGCACCTGTGATCGGGAAAGCTTCCGTTCTGATTTCAATGCTTTGTGGAATCTTATAACCCGCAATATATTCACGGCAGTGATTGAATATCTCTTCATCTGTTACTTTTTGACCTTCATTAAGTCGAAGAATGGCATGCACAGACTCACCCCATTGCTTACTTGGAATACCTAGAACAACTGACTCTTGAATCGCAGGGTGATGAGATAATGCATTTTCTACTTCAGCAGAAAAAACATTTTCTCCACCGGTAACAATCATATCTTTCAGTCTATCGACTAAAAAGATAAAACCATCTTCGTCCATGTAACCAGCATCCCCTGTCATTACCCAGCCATCAATGAGTGTTGCTGTTGTTTGGTCGCTATTATTCCAATAGCCCAGCATGGTGTTTGGTCCCGATGCCACAATTTCTCCTACTTTACCTGCCGGTAATACTGTGCCGTTTTCATCTCTAATTTCAACACGAACACAATAGGCAGGGCGACCTGCTGAACGTAGCTTTCCTGCGTTTGGACCTTCTAAAACGTGGTATTCAGCAGGCAGAATCGATATCACAGGGGATAATTCAGATTGCCCATAGGCTTGAATAAATTTAACTGAAGACATTTTCTCCATTGCCGTAATTAACGTACCTTCTGGCATGGGGGAAGCGCCATAAATAATATGCTTGAGACTGTCAAAATTGGCGTTATCTAGTGCAGGCGTTGCTAGCATCATGGTTACCATAGTGGGAACCAATAAAACATGGTTTATTTGTTTATGCTCTATAGTTTCAATAACGGACGTTGCTTCAAAATAAGGGATAAATACCTGACTCAAACCACCCATAACCATGGCATAACTTACGCCAACATCGGCAAGGTGAAACATAGGTGCGGCATGTAGGTAGCGCTCTCCTGCTACGTTTAAGCCCATTTCTGCTGTCACCACGATAGAGCTGGACCATAAATTCGTATGCGATAGCATCACACCTTTAGGAAACCCTGTGGTGCCACCGGTATAAAAAATACCGGCAAGGTTATTATAATTATTTTCAATAGGAGCTATGGCCTTTGCATGTTCAATTAGTTGTTCGTAATTAAGCATGCCGGCTGGGGTTTCACCATCGCCCATATAAATGATTATTTGAATTTTTTCACACTGCTTTGCCAGCTCTTTACCCATTTCGAGAAAGGCATCATCGACAAAAAGTACGCTGCTTTGTGAATTTTCTAATGAATAGATGTTTTCCTTGATAGACCAGCGAATATTAAGGGGTACTACCACGCCTCTTATCCACGGAATCGCATTGTAATATTCGAAATAGCGATCTGAATTCATAGCGAGAATAGCCACATGATTTTCTTGTCCCACCCCATGTTCAACTAATGCTCCAGCAAGTTTGGCAACTCGCTGTTCTACTTCCTTCCATGTCCGCTCTCTATCACCGAAGGATGTGCCAATATTATTACTAAATATGGTCGCATTGCGTTGTAGTGCCTGATAAAAGTACATAAAAACCTCTTTTTTCAACTGAAAAAACGCAATTTTATTTAATGAATTAAATAAAATGAGCGCTTAGTGCAACTGATATTATTATAGTTACCGTCATGTATTGCGGTATATATTGCTTCAATCTTGCTATTCAAACTATCGGTTTGGCGATAAAAGAAACATGATAATAAGCGCCAAAATCGAAATGAATTGGCGTATAAAGACAAGAGCAGACTATTTATCTGTTCTGTATAAAGACTATTTTTTATACTTAGAAGGGCTGTAACCGGTCCAGCGAATGAAAGCGCGGGTAAAAGAAGCCATTTCACTGAAACCACAACGTTCGGCGACTTCATCAAGGCGTTTGTCGGTATGTTCCAAATAAAAAATGGCTTTTCTTTGGCGAATATCATCTTTGATCTGCATGTAATTTGAATTTTCTGCATCAAGCTTACGTTGCATCGTTCTCACCGAGACACCTAACTGTTCGGCAAGTTCGAGCTGGTTAGGGAATCGGGCATAGGGACAGGCAGAAAGTATGTCTTTAATTTGCCGAATAAAGCCTAAGGTTTGAAAAGAGTATGTGATCAATGAGAGCGGAATATCTAGGTAGGATTTAACTTCTTGATAATTACATTTTATCGGTTGTTTGAGCCATTTTATATCAAAAGCTAATTCACAATGTTGTTGATTAAACTTCACCGGACAAGCAAAAAGAAATTGATAATCACTGATGTTTTTGGGCTTATCTTCCATAAAATGGCTGTATTTCAGCGGTATTTCTTTTTTAATCAATGTCGACAATACCTTGTGTCCCATGCAGGTACATAAAGCGCTGATGAGCAGAGAAAATCGGGGATCTTTAACTTTGGGGATAAATTGCCAGCGTACAAGTGACCCTTCAATAATCGTCGTCGAATTCACTGGACTTTGAGATATTCTAATGACCTGCTCAATCGCTTTTATTGCTTGAGCTAAGGTTTGCTCAGTACATGCTGATTTAACCATTAGGTCGACTGAGCCTCGTGGTAACTTTGCTGTTCCTGCTCCTAGAAATTCATCATCTGAGTACTCGAGGATAATAGTATATCCCTTGACAATGTAATGCTTTGAAATAACCACCTGGGGATCTTCAATTGAGGTTAATGATAGCCCGATTCTTTTAGCGAACTCTTCTCTTGCAAGGCCTATAGACTCGCCAAGAAAGCAAAAATCCCTCACAAATATATTGGTAGCAAATAATTCACCTGTTGCGGCAGAGATATCATTTTGATTCAACTTTTATTCCCTCATTTGCTCGATAAAAATAACTATAAATAGCCTGACATCATGTTCGTTTTGTTTTTATACGTCAATTGATTTCAATTTTGACGTTTATTGTCATATAAGAACAATGCGCTAACTTGCTAGTTTTAATAGGACGATAGTTAAGACAATAACAAAACACAGAACACAATACGTAATAAAAACATTTACTCTTTAGCGTTTTTAAACGTCGTAACTTCGATGCATGAACCGTTAAATATTGAGAGAGAACAGCATGTTAAACACAAACGATATAGGTAAGGTCTTTCCACCGGTAACCGCCGCAGTAGAGAAAGGTCGTTTACGTTTTTTTGCCAAAGCAATTGGTGAAAGTAACCCTATTTATACTGATGAAGCGGCAGCTAAAGATGCAGGTTATGAGTCGTTACCAATGCCACCAAGCTTCTTTTTTAGTTTAAAAATGGATGTGCCAAATCCATTTGAAAACTATGAAAAAGCAGGTGCGTCGCTGGCGAAAATACTGCATGCAAATCAATCATTTGCCTATCATCAATCGGTGATAGCAGGGGATTCTTTAACCTTTGAAAGCCATATTGCAGACATTTATGACAAAAAATCTGGCGCATTAGAATTTTTAGTAGAAAAAACGAAAGTCTCAAATCAACGGGGGCAACATGTTGCTGATATGACAACGACACTCGTTGTTCGTAACTAATACGATAATAAATCGCACAAAACTGAATAAGAGAGAGTTTTTACAATGATTGGATTTGATGATGTTCAAGTAGGTGATGAGTTACCTGTACTACAAACCAAAGCGATTTCACGCACAACACTCGCGTTATTTGCTGGCGCTTCGGGAGATCACAACCCAATGCATATCGATATTGACTTCGCACAAAAAGCGGGCATGGATGATGTTTTTGCTCATGGCATGCTATCGGTAGCTTATTTGGGAAGATTGTTAACAGGCTGGGTCGAGCAAGCCGCGATTAAAAAAATAGATGTACGCTTCACCGCTATCACGCAACTGTTTGCTGAAATTAGCTGTAGCGGAATTGTTAAAGAAAAATTTGAGCGTGATGGTAATAAGTTAGTACTGCTTTTTATTGATGCGAAAGATCAGAACGGCGACATTAAAATTTCGGGAAGTGCTGAAATCGCGCTTGACTGAGTTTTATCACATTAACCGAAGAAATTTAATTAACGATTGAGATAAAGAGACAATGATGAGTAAAAATTTACAAAATAAAGTGGCATTAATTACTGGCTCTGGCCGTGGCATTGGAAAAGCACTGGCATTAAAACTTGCCTGTGAAGGTGCCAAAGTTGTTATCAATGATTTAGATGAGGCACCAGCGCAAGAAACGGTTTCTGAAATCAAAGCTGCTGGCGGAGAAGCTATTGCTTTTGTCGGTAGTGTTACGGCGGAAGGTTTTGCTGAAAACTATATTGCAGCTGCAGTAGCAGCATTTGGCACACCAGACATTTTAGTTAATAACGCAGGATATACCTGGGACTCAATGCTTCACAAAGCTGAAGATAAACAATTTGACGCTATGTACGATATTCACCTTAAAGCTCCTTTTCAACTCAATCGGGCATTTACTAATGCGGTAACATCAGCGGCAAAAAATGAAGCCGAAGCTGGCATAGAAGTGTTCCGTAAAATAATTAATATCTCATCTATTGCCGGTGAATACGGCAACATTGGGCAGGTCAATTACTCATCAATGAAATCGGCATTAAACGGCATGACTAAGACGCTTTCTAAAGAATTAGGTCGTCTTAAAATCAATGTCAATTGTGTTGCTTTTGGTGTTGTTGAAACTCGCCTAACCCAAGCAACCGATGTTAAGAAAACTATTGTGGTTGATGGCAACGAAGTTGGCGTGGGCATTCCTGAAAAAGTGAGTGCTGGTTTTGCGCGAATGATACCCCTTGGCCGCAGTGGTACAGCTGAAGAAGCAGCTAACGGAATTTATTTATTTTGTACACCAGAATCAAATTACATCAGTGGCCAAACTGTGGTTATTGGTGGTGGTTTAAGAATGTAGGAGAACAGCTATGAATCCCTTTTATTGTACTTGGATTGACGAAGATTTACGGATTTTTTCTGAATCGGTAAATAAGTTTATTGATAAAGAAATTGCTCCCTACTATGAAAAATGGGAAGAGGAAGCTTGGATGCCAAGGGAGGTATGGGACAAGTTAGGTGCAGCTGGATTGTTATGTGTTGATATTCCAGAAGCGTACGGCGGTTTTGGTGTCGACTTTAAATTTGCGGCACTGATAAATGATATTTTTTATCGTCGAGGTGTTGGTGCTATTGCGGGTGGTGGTATCGCCGTTCATGCCGGTATCGTTGGTCATTATATTTTAAATATGGGTACTGAAGCACAGAAAGAAAAGTACTTACCTAAAATGGCCACTGGTGAGTGTGTTGGTGCTATTGGCATGACCGAACCCGGTGCTGGTAGTGATTTAAAAGCTTTAAAAACCACAGCGAAAAAAGTTGATGGTGGTTATGTTATCAACGGTAGTAAAACCTTCATCTCCAACGGTCAACATTGCGATATTGTGGTATTAGCATGTAAAACTGATCCCAATGCAGGGGCGAAAGGTGTTTCATTATTTATAGTTGATGCGGACACTAAAGGTTTTGTTAAAGGACAAAAACTGAAGAAACTGGGTATTCATTGTCAAGATACCTCAGAACTGTTCTTTGATGACATGTTCGTGCCAGATGATGCTTTGTTAGGGCCACTTAATACTGGTTTTATCGCCATGATGAAAGAGCTGCCACGTGAACGCTTATTATTAGCGATTGGAGGACAAGCGGCAGCAGAGGGGATGTTAGACATCACTCTAGAATATGTGAAAGAGCGTAATGCCTTTGGTAAGCGCGTAGCAGATTTTCAAAATACGCAGTTTAAATTAGCAGAGCTTGCAACAGGCGTTCGTGTGCAAAAAGCCTTTGTTGATCAATGTGTAATGCTACTGGCTGACAATAATCTTGATGCGGTTACTGCTTCAATGGCCAAGCTTCATACGAGTGAGCTACAAGGTAAAGTTGCCGATGAGTGTTTGCAGTTTTTTGGCGGTTACGGCTACATGACCGAATATCGAATCGCTCGGGAATTTGTCGATGCGCGTGTGCAACGAATATACGGTGGAACCTCAGAAATAATGAAAGAAATAATCGGCAGAGAACTGATTAAAGACTGATAAGAATAATAAGAAAAAATAACGAATTATTACAATAACTAGGCTAAAAAATATAATAAAAAGCCTTGCTCACTTAAGTGGAATAATTGGAGATATTATGAATATCCTACCTATAGCAAAAAGCATGATCGCACTGTCGGTTGCCTCGGCGTTAGTAGTTAATAACGTGGCAGCAGAAGAGCAAAATGAGTCAACAGTCGATACTAAAGATGTTGAGGTGATTGAAGTCAGAGGCGGTCAACGGGTTAAAACCCTGCGAGAAGTGCCCGCTTCTGTTAGCGTCATTGGGGGTGAGTCATTAAGTCAAATGAAAATTAATAAGTTAGATGACTTATCTCAGTCTTTACCCAACGTTAGTATTTCTGAAAATGCGGTACAAGATACTATTTCTATTCGTGGGGTAAATTCAGATCTGCAAGCAGGTGGTGAGCAGTCGGTCGGTATATTTTTAGACGGTGTTTATCATGGGCGAGGTGTGCAATCACGTTTTTCATTCATGGATGTTGATGCCATTGAAGTATTACGTGGTCCGCAGGGAAGTTTATTTGGTAAAAATACCGTTGGTGGTGTTATTAGTATTTTGCCAGCGCAGCCAAAAGACTACTTTGAAGCTAAGCTAACCGCAGGCTATGAATTTGAGTATGAAAAAGTTGATTATTCCGGTTATATCACTGGGGCACTTAACGACAGTGGTTCGTTAACTGGGCGTTTTGCTTTTAAAGGCTCAAATAGCGAAGAAGGTTGGGTTGAAAATGAAGCGAATGGCGAAACCATGCCGACTAAAGAAGATAGCGCTTTACGCGGTATTTTAAATTGGCAGGTAAACGATGACTTTAAACTTAACTTACGAGCAGAGAGTGGCACATTTGAAACAAAAGGTGCCCCTTATGAAATTCTCTACTTGGAAGACAGCCAACCAATAACAGCACTCGCTAGAATGTTTGGCGCCGAAGATAATGTTGATGGTAAAACCAATATCTCTAACGGTAACTACCCTGGTCTCGGTTTTAATGGCGAGGAGACCCCTTATTTTATGGATGCTAACTTTAGCGAATATGCGTTAAAAAGTGACTATAAAATAGAACAAGGCACCATTTCCGCTACGATAGCACAATCTAATCTAGACTTTATTCGTTCTCAAGATGCCGATTTTGGTCCTTTACCTGTTATCCAGTTTAGTGAGTCAGAAGACTACGAACAAAATAGCGTAGAGTTAAGATTTGTATCAGAAGATAACGATGACTTTGAATATTTATTTGGTGCCTTTTGGCAAAGCAGTGACTTATTAGTTGACGCGGTTGCTGATTTCGCAACCGCTCCAGGTACACCTGTTGCAGGTGCTTTTCCTATTCCCATTGAGCATGCGGTAACCAGTCGTTTCAATGAACTTGTGCAAGAAACTGATACCTTAGCGCTATTTGGACAGGTTACTTTTGGTTTAACTGAGTCGTTGAAACTTGAATTGTCAGGGCGTTATTCAAAAGAAGAGAAAACAGGTCGTCAAACAGTAGAAGTATACGGTGGTACGGGGGATGGTAGTAAGAGCGGTTTACCGTTGACTAACCCGATGGAGCTGTTTATTTGGAGTCAGGCTATTATGGAAGCATACCCGCATTCCGTGCCGTTATCTCGAGAAGAAAATTTGTTTTCACCCTCTGCTAGTTTGAGTTGGCTTGCCTCTGATACGGCTAGTTATTATATCTCTGTCAGTAAAGGTTTCAAAGGGGGTGGTTTTAATGCCATTGCTATGTCGCCTGACTTAGATGAAATTGAATACGAAAATGAAGAAGCCATTTCTTCAGAAATTGGCGGTAAATTCGAATTTTTTGATGGCACAGTACTACTAAATACCGCGTTGTTTAATGTTGCTTATGACAATATGCAAACCACCTTATTTACCGGCGGAACAACGTTTGTCGTTGAAAATGCAGCTAAGGCAACCTCACGTGGTCTTGAGGCTGAATTAAGATGGTTAATAAACGATGAATTTACCCTAGATGCAAACCTTGGTTACATTGATTTTGAATTCGACGATTATAAAAATGCAGGTTGTACTGCACAGCAAATAATTGACTCAGGTTTAACTGGCTCAGCTTGTGCCGCTGCGGGGCTAAATGATCTTTCAGGTAAAACAAACCAAGATGTGCCTGAAATAACCCTATCGTTAAGTTTGCAACATGAGTTTGCCATAAACGAATATGTGGTCACTAGCCGTATTGATAGCAACTATGTTGATGATTTCTTTGCTACGGCAGACTTAGATCCTATTACGGTACAAGACGCTTATATCGTCTGGAATGCTGCAGTAAGCGTAGCTTCACCTGATGGCCTTTGGAAAACAGATCTCATCTTTAAAAATATAACCGATGAAAGCTACTTCTATTATGCCAATGATGTGCCTTTATTCGCTGGTTCGCAATTTGCTTCTTTTAGCCAACCAAGCACAGTAACGCTGCAATTTAGTTACCTATTTGAATAGTTAGATAATCAGCATTCAATAAATGATAAATAGACCTAGGGGAGTTAAGCACTCTCCTTACTTTTATAAGGTTAGTTATGTCAGCACTTGCAAATGTAAAAATATTAGATTTTTCAACTTTACTACCGGGACCATTTGGCACTTTAGTGTTAGCAGATTTAGGCGCTCAAGTCTTACGGGTTGAAGCGCCAAATCGTACTGAGTTAACGCGCATCATTGGCGAAATTGATGGTGATGCTTCGTATGCACATCGGTATTTAAATCGTTCGAAAAAATCTATCAGTTTAGATCTAAAAAAAGCTGCTGCAATTGAGATTGTTAAGCAACTGATTAGTGAATATGACGTGCTGGTTGAGCAATTTAGACCCGGCGTGATGGATAAATTAGGCTTAGGTTACCAAGCGTTAAATGCGATTAACCCTAAACTTATCTATTGCTCATTAACAGGGTATGGCCAAACGGGGCCTTATAAGGATAGGGGAGGTCATGATAATAACTACTTGGCAATCGCGGGTACGCAAGATTATAGCCGTAGAGCCAATACTGCCCCTGTACCTGCGGGCATTCAAATAGCCGATGTGGCGGGTGGCTCAATGCACCTAGTCGCAGGTTTATTATCAGCCGTGATACAACGCCTAGAAACAGGTGTTGGGCAACAGATAGATGTCAGTATTACTGATGCTGCTTTTAGTCTCAATGTTTTTGCTGCCTCAAATTACCTCGGCGCAGAAATAACAACAGGGCCTGAGCAAGAACTATTAAATGGTCAACAGTTTTACGATTACTACCAAACGAATGACGAGCGTTATTTCTCCGTCGGTGGATTAGAGCCGCAATTTAAAAAAGCTTTGTGTGAAGCTGTAGGACAGCCAGCATTAGTTGAGTTATCGCTCTCCCCTAGATTAGCAGATCAGCAAGCCTTTAAGGCTAAATTAACCGATATTTTTAAGTCGCAGGATTTTGCTTATTGGAAGACATTATTTCGTTCAATTGATGCCTGTGTTGAGCCTGTGTTAACCATGGATGAAGCTTGTCAGCATGAACAAATTAATAGCCGAGAAATGATTGTCGAGGTTGATGGTATTAAACAAGTGGGCTGTGCAATCAAAATGTCAGCTAGCCCCGCCAAGTATCATTTTAAAGGGTGTAGCTTAGGTGAACACAATCAAATCTTACAACAAGAGTTTGGTTTTAGTGAACAACAAATTAATCAGCTTAAAGCTGATGGTATTTTTGGAAAACAATCTTAGGAGATAAAAAATGAGTCAAGTTATTGTAGCCGGCGTCGGCATGACAAAGTTTTGTAAACCGGGCCAACAAGAGCCTTATCGCGTAATGGCGGCTAAAGCAGTCAATCTTGCCTTAGTTGATGCGGGTATTGACGCAACAAAAATTCAACAAGCCTTTGGTGCTTATATTTATGGTGATAGTACCTGTGCTCAGCATGCATTTTATGATGTTATTCAAAGTGGTATTCCTGTTGTTAATGTCAATAACAATTGTTCGAGTGGGTCAACAGCATTATTTTTAGCAAGACAAGCGATACTCTCGGGTGAAATTGACTGTGCGCTAGCTTTTGGTTTTGAGGAAATGCAACCGGGCGCACTAGGCTCAGGTTGGGATGATAGAGAAAGCCCCTTTGATCGCGCAAAACCCGTGTTAAAAGAGTTTAATGCACCCGATGGACCTCTAGCTTTGCAAGCGTTTGGGGCTGCAGGTCGCCATTACATGGACTTATATGGTGCTGAGGCAGATATATTTGCCAAAGTATCTGCAAAATCTCGCAGTCATGCGGTGCATAATCCTTACTCTATGTTTACCAAACCTCTGACTTATCAAGATGTGCTCAATGATAAAGTTATTTATGATGGATATATGACTAGAACAATGGCATGTCCGCCAACTTGTGGCGCTGCGGCGACTATTGTATGTAGCGAGGCGTTTGCTGTCAGGCATGGCATCACTCATGGGGTGAAAATTCTAGCGCAGGCGATGGCTACTGATACTGAAAAATCGTGGCAAGACCCTATTTATGCAGCGGGTAAGGGCATGACAGAAATAGCCGCTAAGAAAGTATATAACATGGCTGGCATTAGTCCTGAAGATATTGATGTTATTGAATTACATGATTGCTTTACCACCAATGAAGTGATCAGTTATGAAGGTTTAGGGCTCTGTCCTGAAGGTGGCGCCGCTGAGTTTATTGACAAGGGTGACAATACTTACGGAGGAAAGTTTGTTATTGGTCCATCTGGCGGCTTGATGTCAAAAGGTCACCCTATTGGTGCAACTGGGTTAGCGCAATGTACTGAGTTAACTTGGCATTTACGTGGCCAAGCGGGCGCACGCCAAGTTGAAGGTGCGAGATTAGCTTTACAGCATAATGTTGGGCTTGGCGGCGCTGTTGTTGTAACACTTTACGGAAAATAAAAAGACAACTCGAGTGACTAAAGTCATTCGAGTCTTAAAAAGTAGCAACCGTGACGAGTTGTAATTGATGATGGGGAATAGAAAATGTACAACTATATTATTGTGGGTGCTGGCTCTGCAGGTTGTGTCTTAGCTGCGCGTTTAACTGAAAATCCTAATATTACAGTGTGTTTATTAGAAGCGGGTGGGCCTGATAAAAGTGTTTTTATTCATGCTCCAGCAGGCGTGGCAGCAATGTTACCAACGAAGCTAAATAACTGGGCATTTGAAACTATTCCTCAAGAAGGTCTAAATGGTCGAAAAGGTTATCAACCTCGAGGGAAAACCCTTGGTGGCTGTTCTTCTACCAATGCCATGTTGTATGTACGGGGCAATAAATGGGATTACGATAATTGGTCTGCCCTAGGTAATAAGGGCTGGAGCTATGAAGAAGTACTGCCTTACTTTAAAAAATCCGAAGGTAATGAGTATTTTTCTGATTCGTATCATAGTCAAGACGGCCCGTTAGGTGTCTCAAATGCAACGGCTGCCAGTAACACCAATGCCATGTTTATTGCTTCTTGTCAGGAGCAGGGGTTGAAACATAATGAGGATTACAATGGTGTCGAACAAGCGGGCTGTTTTATGTATCAACGCACGGTGAAAAACGGTGAACGATGCAGCGCAGCGAAAGCCTTTTTAACACCGAATTTAAGTCGTCCCAATTTAACGGTAATTACTCATGCCTTAACGGAAAAAGTATTATTTGAAGGAAAAAAAGCCGTTGGCATAAGGTATAAAAAAGGCAAACAATCGGTCGATATTCATTGTGATAGAGAAGTTATTCTTAGCGGTGGTGCTTTTGGTTCTCCACAAGTGTTAATGCTTTCAGGAGTTGGTCCTGCAGAGCACTTAAGGGATAAAAATATACCACTCCTTCATCCCTTGCCTGGCGTAGGTCAAAATCTTCAAGATCACATTGATTATATACAAACTTATCGTGTGGCGAGTAGTGATGATACCTTTGGTCTCTCACTACAAGGGAGTACCAGTATGCTTAAATCGATGTTTGAATGGAAAAATAAACGTTCAGGCAAAGTAACCAGTACGTTGGCAGAATCGGGAGCCTTTTTTAGCACACAAGACAATGTAGTCGCGCCAGATGCACAGTTAGTTTTTGTTCCCGGCATCGTTGATGATCATGCCCGTAAAGTAAATTTTGGTCATGGTTATAGTTGTCATATTACGGTGCTTCGTCCTGATAGCACGGGTGAAGTGAAACTCAAGAGTAATAAGCCAGAAGACCCGTTAGCAATAGATCCTAAGTTTTTTGATAATGAAAAAGATTTAGATCTGATCAAACGCGGAGCAAAAAAAATGCGCGCTATCCTTGAAAGTACTCCTTTTGATGATATTCGTCAAAAGTTGTTGTTTCCCCTTGAAAAAGGCGATGAACATGCGTTAGAGCAAGACATTCGTAATCGCTCAGACACTCAATATCATCCTGCTTGTACTTGTAAAATGGGCACAGAAAGTGATGTTATGGCTGTGGTAAATGACCAGCTTAAAGTGCATGGTTTACAGGGAATAAGAGTTGCGGATGCGTCTATTATGCCTAAATTAGTCAGCGGTAATACCAACGCGCCTACCATTATGATTGGTGAAAAAGCTGCTGATATGATTCTGGCTGATTATGAGGGGTCACTATGAGTAACGTGATAAAACAGTCAACAGTAACGTTAGCTAAAACAGTAGCTAATAGAAAAACTTACTGGGATGAACTTATAGAAGGTGAGCAATTTTCTTATGGTCATTATCAAGTCAGTGAGCATGAGATAATTGATTTTGCTAAGCGTTATGACCCGATGGAGTTCCATGTTGATCCAGAAAAAGCCAAGTTATCACCTATAGGTGCGCTGTGTGCTAGTGGTATACATACCTTAGGCATAACACAGCGTTTAACTTATGATCATATATATGCCAATTGGCATATCGTGGCAGGAAGAGAGCTGAGAAAGTGTCAATTTCGACTTCCTGTTTTTGTCGACGATTGCCTAACGGTAAACATGACCATTGTTAAATTAAGTGAAGATACCCGTATTGACAGAGGAAACGCAGCGTTAACGTTTGAGGTGAAAAATGCTAAGGGAAATACTGTATTGGAAGTTGAAGGTGAAATCGTTTTGCAAAGATCTCCAAGTACCTAATAGCTTTATTGATGCAGTAAACCGATGAAAAATTCCAATCTAAAGCAGTGAGTTTTTGCTGCTTAAGCCAAAAAATAATGTCAATGTAATGAGAGCAAATTATGTCAACCCTTGATATCAATAGCGCGGTAACACAACAACGTGATTTTTTTAATACCGATGAAACACATGCTTATGAATTTCGAATTACCCAGCTGAAAAAACTGCAAAAAGTTATTTTAGAAAACAAAGAGCGCTTTATTGAAGCCCTGCATAAAGATTTGGGCCGTCCAGAATTTGAGGCTTACTTTGAATTAGTCATTTTGTATGATGATTTAAAAGATGCTATTAAACATGTAAAAAAATGGATGAAACCCCAACGGGTTAAAACCAACCTCTTAAGCCAGCCAGGAAAAAGTAGAATTGAATACTGTCCACTAGGCAATGTATTAATCTTAGTACCTTACAATTACCCTGTGCTGTTAGCATTTCAGCCGTTAATTGGTGCAATTGCTGCGGGCAATACCGCCATTGTTAAACCATCATCCTTAACACCAGCAACTTCTGCCTTAATTGAAGAAGTTATCAAGGCAACTTATCCGGACAAATATGTCAATTGTCTGCTGGGAAGCACGGAAGTAACGAATCAATTACTTGAAAATAAGTTTGACCATATATTTTTTACCGGCAGCCCAAATGTTGGTCGAATCATTATGGCAGCGGCAGCAAAACATTTAACACCTGTTACCTTAGAGTTAGGCGGCAAATCACCAACGATTGTGCATAAAGATTGTAAACTAGATTTGACCGTGAAACGCATATTATCAGGTCGCTTTTTAAATGCAGGACAAACCTGTATTGCACCCGATCATGTCTATGTTCATCGTGATATTAAAGACGCTTTTCTAGAAAAAGCCAAAGAAGTTATTCTGCAATGGTATGGTTCAGATCCCATCCAGAGCAAAGATTTCTCTCGCATGATTAATGCGCGCCATTTTAAACGTGTCAGCGAGCTGATCCCAACGGATAGGGTTGTTATTGGTGGACAAACCGATGAGAGCGAAAAGTTTATTGCACCGACACTATTAAGAGATATTACCCAAAATGATGACATCATGCAGGAAGAAATTTTTGGACCGGTTTTACCAGTACTGGAGTTTTCTGATATTGCCGATGTTTGCCAACAATTAGTGAAACTGCCTCAACATCCATTAGCTATGTATATCTTTACTGAAGATAAACAATTTGAGCAAACACTTGTGCGTAAAGTTCGTTGTGGCGGGGTCAATATCAATAATACTCTAATGCATGCGGTTAATAGCCATTTACCTTTTGGCGGGGTTGGTGAAAGCGGTATGGGCTCTTACCATGGAAAATTATCATTTGACTTATTTAGCCATAAAAAAAGCGTCATTAAATCGGCTACTTGGCTAGATATACCGCTGAGGTATGCACCCTATCGCAATAAGGTTAAGTTATTGAAATCGCTTTTTCGTTAAGTTTTTTTATTAACGTTAAACTCTCTTTATTAAAATTTATTAATCAACTGAATACACTAAAAGTGTTTCTATTATTAAGTGAACCTACAATGAAAAATTTAGTATTAGCTGAAGAGCAGCAAGGCGTTTTAACCATAACGCTAAATCGACCAACTAAAAAAAATGCCATTAATGCCGCCATGTATAAATTACTGTGTGAGCAGTTAACCTATGCCAATGAATCAGCGCATATACAATGCTTGCTTATTCAAGGCGATGACAGTTGTTTTACTGCGGGTAATGACTTTGCCGAGTCCGGGAATGAAGAAGAACTTTCTGCCTTTGTCTTTATAGAGCAATTAGCCACCTTTACAAAGCCTATTGTTGCAGCAGTTGCTGGGCCAGCCGTCGGTATTGGCACCACATTATTGCTGCAATGCGATATCATTATTGCAGCCAATAACAGTAAATTTATTTTACCTTTTGCACACCTAGGTATTTGTTTGGAAGCCGGAGCAAGTTTATTACTACCGTTAAAAGTGGGTCATAATAGAGCATTCGAATTGGCTGTTTTAGGGGAGGCGTTTACCGCTGAGCAAGCCTATAAATACGGTATAGTTAATCAGGTCTGCCGACCTCAAGAAGTACTAGAAAAGGCACGGAATGTTGCACAAAACATTGCCAAACTACCAGCAGACTCTGTACAAACAAGCAGACGATTAATGCGCCAATCGACAAACAAGTTGATGTTGGATGTTCTTAACAATGAAAAAGACGAAGTAACTCGTTTGTTGAAAAGTGAATATTGTCAGTCAATGTTAAACAGGTTTTCTTAAATCACTCTAAGTAGTGAGATTTATCAAGAGTGACTTTCAACGGTGCTAACTTTTATACCTTAGGGTTATCGATAGTCGATATGTTTCTTATTTAATTAATGTTAAAGGATCGACAGTTAGTCCTATCGGTAATTCTTTTAGTGCGGTAATAAAGAGGTTGAATAGCTCTGGTTGGGAGTTAATATCTAGTTTTCGGTATAAGTTTTTTCTATGGTATTTAATCGTTTCTATGGCATTCTCTAGTTTGTCCGCAATGGACTTCACCGAATAGCCCTGTAAGGTGAGGTGTAGCACCTCACATTCCTTTTTAGTCAACACAGAGCTGCCAAATTGCTTTAATGCCTCATCAAGTTGCCAGCTAAGTTGACCAGTTTTTTGGTTATTATTTGCTAAATACCAATTAGTTAATATCGCTTGAACTACCGCGAATACGGTTTCAAGTGTTAATATTTCTTGCGCAGAAAATTGCACCTTACTTCCTAGCCTAGCCAGGGAAATACTAAAAATTACATCACACTCAGGCCTAATAATAAGGCATATTTCATCTTGGATATCGAGTTGTGAGTAGAATCGTCGATAATATTCGGACTCAGTAAAACCACTTGGTGCGACCTGTTTCAACGTAAAGACTCCAGTCTTATTGAGGTCATATGCTAGGCGGTAGAAAGGATCTAACAAATAAGCGCCACTTGAATAACTACTTATCTGTAATTGCTTGCTTTCAGAAGCCAGTAACCTCTGATGAGTAATTTTTGGTTTTTCTCCTGTCACATACTTAGTTACCAAGCCACTTGAGGCATTGACTAAGTTTTCCAACGCATATAGCAATATAGTCAATCCATTGGTTTGATCTGTGTTATGCAAAACTTTTGCTAAATCTTGATGCCATTTATTCCAGTCTGTAGATGATTTTTTCATCAGTATAGTGTTCCTTTAATTCACTCTAAATACGATCCCAACTTAAGGGGATCTACAAATGAGTGACTTAGTGAAATACTGCCATAACTAACCCAGAAGAGGAATAACTAATGACTAGACCAACTGATTTTGCCATTACTAAAGAAGAGCTATTAGGAACTGAAATTGAGCCGACTTTTTCCGGCGTGCTAAGTTTTTTACGACGAAAATACAGTAAAGACTTAACCCACGCAGCTGTTGCTGTAACGGGCATTCCATATGATTTAGCACTGAGTAATCGTTCAGGTGCCCGCTTAGGTCCACGAGCAATTAGAGCAGCATCAAGCAACTTGGCTTGGGGAACCGTAGCTCACTGGGGAATAGACCCATTTGAAACCTTACCTGTTGTTGATTATGGTGATTGTGGCATTGATACCAGTATGCCTGAGCAAGTTCCAAATGATATTGAAAATCACATCAGTCATATTCTTGAGCAAGATTGTGCAACCTTGTGTTTAGGGGGCGATCATTTCATTAGTTATCCCATTTTAAAGGCTTATGCAAAAAAATTTGGCGGTGGCATATCTTTGATTCATTTTGATGCACATTACGATACATGGAATGATACTAAAGGAAATATTGATCACGGCACCATGTTTTATCATGCAGCTAAGCAAGGTATTGTTTCACCGGAACGTTCAGTGCAAATTGGCATGCGAACAGCTATTGATGACACTATTGGGTTTAATGTTATCGACAATAAAGCAGTACACAGTCAACAGCCAGAAAAAATAGCAGAACAAATCAAAAAAATTGTTGGTAATAATCCATGTTATTTAACGTTTGACATTGATTGTCTCGATCCTGCATATGCGCCAGGCACAGGTACGCCAGTTGTTGGGGGGTTGAGTACTTATCAGGCGCAAAGAATTTTACGTGGCTTAGAGGGAATTAACTTGATAGGCATGGATTTGGTTGAAGTATCTCCTGCTTATGATCATGCTGAAATAACATCACTCGCTGCTGCTGCGCTAGCACTTGATTTGTTGTGTTTATATGCGACAGCTAGTCATCAGAAAATAAAGTAAATACATGATTTCTTATATAACTATAACTTTAATAATTAGGAATTAACTGTATGACACAAATTAAAAAAATTGAAAATATGTTTGGCTATAAAGACATGATTTTCTACTGTATTTCAGCTATTTTGTTGGTTGAACAAATTGCTATGTCTGCTTCTGTGGGTCCTTACGCAGTATTTTGGTGGCTAGTTACAATCATATTCTTTATGTTACCAAATACTATGGTGACGTCAGAGCTTGGCGCTACTTATCCAGAACAAGGAGGGATCTATGCCTGGGTTAGAGATGCATTTGGTGCTCGTTGGGGAGCTCGTATTACTTGGTTATACTGGGTAAATATAGCCTTGTGGGTTCCTTCTGTCTTTATTATGTTTTCTGGTATGTTATCGGCTTTGTTTTTTCCTGATATGAGTTTATGGACTCAGATCTCTATAGCCATTTTCCTTTGTTCCTTACTTGCGATTACAAACAGTGTGCCATTGCATTACACCAAGTGGCTACTGCTTGTGGCGACCCCAATGAAGTTCTTGATTGTATTGACTATCGGTGGAGCAGGAATCAACTATGGCCTAACACATGGATTTGCCAATGACTTGAGTTTGTCAGCAGCTGTAGCCGATTTGTCGAGTGGTTTGGCCTATATTCCGGTAATTGTGTACGGTTGCTTGGGTCTTGAGCTTATCATGTCAGAAAGTAACAAAATAATATCTCCTGAAAAGAATATTCCTAAAGCTATGTTTATATCTGGGGCTATTACTGCCTTTCTTTATATTTTTGGTACCGTTGGTATATTGGCTGCGGTTCCTGCGGAAGAGGTTGAAATTGTTAGTATATTTGCTGTTACGCTAAGAGAATTATTTGGGGGGAATGAGTCGGGTGACCTGTTAGTTTCTGTACTTGGTATCATGACATTATTTACTTTCTTTGCTTCGATGATTGCTTGGACTTTGGGGGGAAATGCCGCAATGGCTGAGGCCGGTCAG